>MDTE01140894.1_pt1 | contig 11556 bp, 11 predicted proteins | sample 811231 | NCBI WGS metagenome assembly MDTE01 (sample SAMN05326651, study PRJNA326480) | marine metagenome | isolation source: seawater | place: Indian Ocean: Red Sea | collected 2010
CCTCCGTGATGCCAAATTGGACTTAAGGCTGTTGGTCTAGTTCTTTTCTTTAACATTGTTTTATCAAAATAATCGTAATGTTCAAATTCCTCAGCAATCATTATTTCGAGCTTTTCCCTCAACTCTTTTTTTTTACAAAATTTAATTTGCCCAGAATAAATTCGTTGAGCTCCATACTCGCCTGCATGGTTGACTCTTATAATCTCATCTATTTTTTTTTGAAGTTTAGTTTTCATATTTTCATAGGATATAATAGCACAACATAATTAGTAAAGTCGAAATTTCAAAATCTAAATATACTAAAAACAAGCAAAGGTCAGGCTGGATAAAGCATTAGAATCCAAATGAATTCTATTATCAATATACTTCGCTTAAATCGAATAAAATCACAAAAAAGTCACTTCATTATTATGAGTAAGTTATTGTCCTTTAAATTGTCTCGTGAGGATAATTCAACAAAAAAATAATTGAATTTTTTCTTTTCAAAGAATTTTATAAATCTTTCTTTATCCTTGTAAAAAATATCCTCTATTATGTAAAATCCGTTTGGTCCAAGAAAATTTATTGAGTTTAAGAAAAAGTTTATTGTTCCATCAAATTGATGACATCCGTCATCGATAATCAAATCAAAATTTCTAATTTTTACTTTCTTCCACATTTCTTTAATACTTTTTGAATCAAATTGATCAACTTTAAAAGTTTGAATTCTATCTTCTTCAAATAAAGTATTAGAATCTATATCTGCACCAAATATTTTTGCTTTAGAAAAAAAACTCTTCCATACCCTAAGTGAAGCTCCAGGCAATGATTTTCTTTTTAATTTATCATTAAAGACTTTATTGGTTCCTATACCAAGTTCAAAAACATTTTTTATATGAAAGCGCCGGTTAGAAAATAAAAAATAGTAAAGATCAGTGTAGCTATGAGGGTTCCAAGAAAAAAATTTATGAGAACCCTTAAAATAACCCTTATCACAACCATATTTTTTACACAATTTGTTAAGTTCGTTTGTATGAATTTTGTAATTAAATATAAAAGAATCTAGGGTTGATGGTTTTTGTTTATTGAAAAATTTGAACATATTAAATTAGATATTATTAACCTGTGTGATTGAATTTTTAAAACTTAGCAAGACTTTCTGTTTTCTATCATATTATTATAAAGTTACAATTTATTAAGAAATATTTTCTCTATGATGGAAACATCATTTTTTAGCTGTAAATTGCTGTCAAAATTAAGTAAAATTTTGTTAAATTATGATTATTAATAAATTTCTTAATATATCTAAGTCTAAACTAGTTAATGTCTAGTTTGAAATCAATTTCTATCTTCAAACTAAACTTAATTATTCCATTTCTTTTGGTAATAAGTTTTGTATATTCTAGTATTTTAGGTATTTCGATCTTGCCTGATTCGAAATCTTATATTGAAGGTTATGAAATTAGAACAGTTGGTTATCCAATTATTATTCATTTATTTAAAAAGATATTTAAAGAAAATGCTCTGTTTTATTTAGTTTTTTTTCAAATTTTTTTGTGGCTTCTTAGCTCACTTTTTTTTGTAAAAGAAATATCCAGAGTTTTTAATTTCTCAAAGCGTGTAACATTTTTTCTATTAATAATAATGTGTCTTCCTTTAAACCCTTTAGATAAATTTGGGAATTCTGTCTTAACCGAATCATTTGCATTTATTGGAATAATTTGGTTTTTGATTTTCATTTTTCGCACCTTTGAAAAAGATAATCTTAAAGAATTTTTGATATTGACTCTAATTTTAGTATTCTCACAACTCATAAGACCTCAAATGCTGTTCCTATCCTTTTTCTTAATAATTATTTCCTTTCCACTTTTTTTAATAAAAAAAAAAAAGCAAGGAATTTTTTTTATAATTAGCGCAATCTTAGGTTTTTTTATTTCTTCAAATATTGATAAAACTTACCACTATTTTAAACATGATAGATTTGGAACAATACCTTTTACAGGAATCCAAATTATAAATCTCCCACTTTTTACAATTTCTAAAGAAAATATAGGGAAAATTAGAAATCCTTCTCATAAAACAGATATTCTATTAATGAAGGAAAAATTAATCAAAAATGATCCTTACAGCAATCAAGAAATTTTTGAGGCATCAAGATCAATAAATAATTTTGCTGCCTCCTACAATACAATTATATCAAAAGCAATCTACCCGACATTAAAGGAAAGATATCCAAAATATAAATACAACGAAATTGACAAAAAATTAATTGAACTTACAAAAGAAATAGTCTTTGTATGCCTACTAAATCAACCAATTTCTTTAATATCAGCATATGTAGATAATATTGTACACTTGGGTTTCGCAGGATGGATTTGGTTTCTACTTACTATTTTTATCCTTTTTCTTAGTCTCTTCTATTTTATAAAATTTAAAACTCAAAGATTGTTTATTATATGTAGTGTATGCATGGCTCATTTTTGCAATATAATATTAGTATCTGTTCTAGAACCAGTAATTTGGAGGTATAGTTTTTATACAGAGTTACCACTAACTGTAATGATTATCACTTTATTGATTTTTTCATTTTTGCATAATTTTAAAAAAAATCTTTGAGAAAAAAATGAAAGTAAACGATTTAATTTTAGCATTTTTTCTTAGTTTCACTTTAATATTTTTTCTTGGAGCGAACCTGAACCCAGATAGTATTTCTTATATCAATGATGATAAAATTAGACCACCAACCTATCCATTAATTATTAATTTTTTTGATTATATTTTTAAAAGTAATAGTTTAGATATTCTCGCATTCTTTCAAGTTTTTTTTTGGATTTGTGCATCAATTTATTTTTCAATTTTTTTGTGCGAAATTCTTAATATTTTCGATCACTATAAATATCTTTTTCTTTTTTTTTTAATAATACCCATAAATCCAATTCATCAATATGGAAATGCTATACTGACTGAATCTTTCAGCTATTTATGTTGTATTGGAATTTTTATCAACATGTATAAAATTTATTTATATCAAAATAAAAAATATGCTATTTATTTATTTTTGATTCTTTTATTTGCATTGACATTAAGACACCAGATGGTTTTTCTGAATTTGTCAATTTTTATTTTTGCTATAATCCTATTAATTATTAACAATCAGAAAAAATCTCTCATACTCTTTACTGTAAGTATATTAAGTTTTTTTTCTGCAACTCTAATAAACAAATCATATTCTTTTTTAAAGTATAGCCAATTCGAAGAAAACAAAAGAATTGGTCTTCAAATATTGATTCTTCCACTGTTTAATATTAGTCAAGAATCAATATTAAGAATTGAAAATGATGAACAACGTAAAATTATCTCTGCGATGAAAGAAAAATTCAATAATATTGATCCCTTCTCTAAAAAAAATAAATCAAACAATATAATGCCTTTGAGAAATATTAATCATTATGCATCTTCCTATAACATAATAATAAGTTATTCGATTTTACCTGTAATAAAAAGTTTTTATCCAGGTTTAACTCAAAATCAAATTGACAAAGAATTAATTAAACTCACAAAAACAATTCTTAAAACAATCATAAAATATGAACCTATTAAAACTATAAAAAGTTATTCAAACAACTTTATAAGATTAGGTTTCTCAAATTTCTTTTGGTTTTTTTCATGTTCTTTTATACTTTTTTTCTCCTTGTTCAATTTTTTTAAAACTAAATCTCCTTCAATGTTTTTCATACTTTTCTTATCTACAACTCATTTTGTAAATATTGTTTTAGTATCAATTGTTGAACCTGTTTTATTTAGATATTCGTTTTACACAAATCTCGCAATGTGTGCTGTGGTTTTAGGATTATGTTTAAAAACAATAAAAAAAATTGAAAACTAAGCGTGTATTTATCTCAAAAAGTAATATTTTTTTTATAAGCTTCAATTCAAAGCTCAACATTACTTTTTTTCTAAAATTTATGAATTAAGATTTTTTATCTCGTGATCCATATAATCGTCGAATAAAATATATATTGAATAATACTAGTGACAGAGAAACTATTGTATTAATATTTGCTAAGGAAAATCCCATCACACTAAAGAGTATTTCATCGCACTTTGTAAGCGAAACAGAATCTAGATGCATCCTTAAATCCTCAATACTTTCAAAATCAACTACTGAAGACGTACAACCGGAACCATATTCTATAATCCCTCTTTCCACCAAACTATGAAAAAAAGCAATCAAAAAGCTTGTAAAAAAGAGAAAAAAAATCGAGTAAAAATGAATATTTTTATATTCCACAAAAAAGGAAATGAAACATATAAAAAGTATTAAGAAGTAAGGGACTCTCTGGTAAATACATAATTCACAAGGAGGAAAATTGTAAAAATATTCTAGTATATATGCTCCTGATATTATCGCCAACGATACTGTAAAAACTAGAAGGAAATAAAATTTTTTTATATTTTCAACCATATAATTTCAAAAAAAAGTATTTAAAACAAAGTAAATATTTTTTTTATATAATATGTTATTTAACTTTAATGATTAAACGTTTTAAAGAAAAATTTATCAAAAACACCTTGATCTATAAATTTTATAGGTATTTTAAATACAAAATTAACTTTTTTCCTTCTTATGGTGCAACTGGAGAAGATATTTTATTGGGAAAAATATTTAAAAAACAAATTGGTTTTTATGTAGATGTAGGCGCGCTTCATCCTATTAATGGATCAAATACTTATCATCTTTATAAAAAAGGGTGGAAAGGAATTAACTTTGATCTAATGGAAGATAACATTAAGCTATTCAAAATTTTTCGTCCTAGAGACATATCTTTAAGTATAGCTATTTCCTCAAAATCTGGTTTGATTAATTCCTACATATTTGACAGTGGATCGGGGCTCAATACATTAGAGAGAAATTGGGCTGAAAAATGGTCTAAGGTAATAAATAAAAATTTTAAAACTGTCAAAGTAAAAAAAGAAAAACTTACAAATATGTTAGATAAGTACAATTGTCCCAAAAATTTTGATCTTTTGAATATAGATGTTGAGAATCATGAATTAGATGTTTTAAGAGGATTAGACTTTAAAATTTACAAACCTAAGATTATAACAATTGAAATACATGCAAAAAAAACTAAAGATCTATTCAAATCACCAACTTATAAGTATTTGGAAAAAGAAAATTATGAGTTGATATCACAATATTATCAAACATCTTTTTTTAAAATAAAGAATTTTTAGGGTTTAGAGTAATTTAAAAACATACAGGATAAAAATAATTACTAAAATTATACTTATTAAATTAATATATTTTCCAATAATATTTTTAGTTGCATCTCCATATTTAAAAACAAAATATGAAACCAAAAAAAATCTCAAGAATCTTGATAACAAGGAGAAAATTATAAACTGGAAAATATTTATTCCTATTATTCCAGATCCTAAACATGTAATTTTGTAAGGGAATGGTGAAAAGCCTCCAATTATAATTAAAATTATTCCTACTTCGTAAAATTGCTCATTAAAGTGGTTTAATTTAAATATGAAAATTGGAAAAATTTCTTTTACCAATGGAGAAATTTTGTTCCAAACAAAAAATCCGATGTAGTAAGCAAAAAGTCCTCCAATAACTGAAAAAACAGTAACATTAATTGCAATCTTCAAGTATTCTTTTTTTTTAGCCAAAATATAAGGTACTAAAAAAACATCTGTTGGAATTGGGAAAAAAATAGATTCTATAAATGATATTAAATAAATATAAATTTTTGAATTTTTTTGTGAAAAAAAATTTATGGTTTTATTAAATATTTTTTCATATAAATTTTTCATATTTTTGTTTACTTGTTGTTTTTGCTGATAATTTAGTAGAAAAATTTTAAAATGAATCAAAATGATACTTAAATTTTTTAGTTTGCTTCAGTTAATCTAAGTTGAATTCCCTTTTATAATTTCTCAATAAATCTTTATTCTGTTGATTTTTCTCGAGAACACAGTTTTCAATAACTAGAACATCTAAATTTGTGCCCATAAAACATTTATATGCATCTTTTGGTGAACAAACAATTGGTTCACCACGAATATTAAAGGAAGTATTAATTAAAATTGGTGTTTTTGTTAATTTATAAAATTCTTTTATCAATTCATAAAAAATTGGATTACTATTTTTACTTACTGTCTGTATTCTAGCACTATTATCGATATGAGTAATACTCGGAACAACAGATCTAACCTGATTGATAGTAGAGAGTAAATTAAAATTTGATTTAATTTTAATAAGTTTATTCTTTTTAACGTCTGATACAACAAGCATGTAGGGACTTTTACAATCCAAGTCAAACCAATTCTTCGATTGCTCTTCTAAAATTGAGGGTGCAAATGGTCTAAAACTTTCTCTAAATTTTATTTTAAGATTTAATTGTTTCTGCATTAATTTGTTTCGAGGATCAGCTAGTATTGACCTAGATCCCAATGCTCTTGGTCCAAATTCCATTTTTCCTTGAAACCAACCAATTGCCTTACCTTGTGAAATCATTTTTGCAACTGTTCGGAGCATTTTTCTTTTCTCAAGAATTTTAAAATGAGCTCCAATTTTTTCTAATTCACCTTTAATCGAATTTAAATTATAAGAAGGTCCCAAATAGGAGCCATTCATCTTATCGTTTTTAGTTAAAACTCTTCTTTTTTTCAAGTGCATATGCCACACTGCAAGTGCGGATCCAATTGAACCTCCCGCATCCCCAGCTGCAGGTTGAATCCAAATATTTTTAAAAATTTTCTCTCTTTGAATTAATCCGTTGGCTACGCAATTGAGTGCAACGCCACCTGCTAAACATAAATTATCCAAATTAAATTCTTGTTTTAATGACTTTAAAATTTTCAAAATTATTTTTTCTGTTACTTTTTGAATAGATGCGGCTATGTCCATATGAAATTTTTGGATTTTTGATTCAGGCTTTCTAACCTCTTTTTTAAATAATTTACTGAATTTTTCATTTGTCATTTTAAAGCCAGTCGAATAATCAAAATAACTTTGATCTAACCGGAATGAGCCATCTTCCTTTATATCAATAAGTTTTTTTTCAATTAAATCTGAGTAAATTGGTTTCCCATAAGGCGCTAAACCCATTAATTTATATTCACCACTATTAACTTTAAAACCGATGTAATAGGTAAAAGCAGAATACAATAAGCCTAGTGAATTTGGGTAGTTAATTTCTTTTTTTATCTTAATACTATTATTTTCTCCAACTGCTACGGATGTAGTTGCCCACTCTCCAACACCATCAGCAGTGAAAATTAATGCTTTTTTAAATGGAGACGGAAAAAAAGCACTTGCCGCGTGACTCAAATGATGTTCAGAAAAAAAAAAAAATTTTTCATTGAATTTAGGAGAAATTTTTTTCAAATTTTCAATAATCTCCCTTTTCATAAATAATTTTTCTTTAAGCCAAATAGGCATTGAAAATAAAAATTGTTTTAATCCTCTTGGAGCAAAATCTAAATATGTTTCAATTAACCTCTCAAATTTTAAAAATGGCTTTTCAAAAAAAACTACATAATCTACATCAATTAAATCTAATTTACATGTTTCTAAAAGATTTTTTAAGGCTTTATTTGGGAAATTTGAATCATGCTTAATTCTTGAAAAACGTTCTTCTTGTGATGCGTAAATTATTTCACCATTTTCAATTAAAGCTACAGCACTATCATGGAAATATGCTGATATCCCAATTATTCTTATTTTTTTCATTTTAAAAAATAGTGTAAATAAATGGCGCTACTGCTGTTCCTTGAGTCAGAACAATTAAGGTACTAAATATAAGCAACGCAAATATAATCGGAAATAACCAAAATTTTTTTCGTTTAATCATAAACTTAAAAAACTCTTTAAAAAAATCTATCATTAAAACTGATTCCTGAAATTAATTTTTTCATCTAATCTTTCAATCCAATAAGATTTGGCTTTACTTCTTACTCTTCTTTTCAATAAATCTATTTTAAAAAGTCTTAAAATTAGATTTATGGGTAAAATTGTAATTATATAAAGTAAAATTAAGATTATTGGAGAAAAAATTTTGCCTAATAATATTCCAAATCTTTCCCAGTAAAAAGCGAGTAACTTTAAATAAGTTGGCAAAAAAAAAGCTAACAGAAAAAAAAAATATAGACATAAAAAAAAAGTAAAAGAATAGACTGTTGTTTTGAAAAAAAAAATAAAGTGTTATTAATAAAAACAATACACTAAATGTATAACCAAAATTTTTACATTTTTTAATTGGGAATTCCTGAATTTTGTTTAGTTCAAACATTTAAAAAAAATTTTTATTGGTTAAATACTAATATCATCAAAAAAAGAAATTCTTAAATGTTTTTTTTAGTTTTTTAAATTTGTTTATTACAGTATAAAATAAACCTTCAATAAATAAAATTTTAGTTTCAAATGCAAAATTCTAAAAACTCAAAATATTCTGGTGTTAAAGAGAAATTTAATATGGAAGTAATGACAAATTATAACAATCATATTTTTGAGGTTGCTTTAAATTATTTTAAAAATGTAAAACAATGCGTTGATTTTGGGGCTGGAATAGGAACATTAGCTCTTATATTTAGAAAAAAATTTAATATCAATCCTATATGTATTGAAATAGATGAAGAAAATATTAATTACTTAAAAAAAAGAAAATTTAAATTCTTCAAAAATCTTAAGAGCGCACCCACAGAAAATGATTTAATATTTTCTTCAAATGTCTTAGAGCACATTGAAGATGATCAAAATACTTTAAATTTGATGAAAAAGAAATTAAAAAAGAATGGAATTTTATATCTTTTTCTTCCTGCTAAAATGTATCTCTGGAGTGGGATGGATGAAGCTGTTGGTCACTATAGACGTTATGAATTTAAAGAAATTAAAATGAAATGTGAAAAAGCAGGCTTTATAATTAAGAAGATTCATTACGTTGATAGCATTGGTTTTTTTGCTTCTTTAGCTATAAAATTTTTTGGTTATGATATAAATGATGGTTTGGGGTCTAAAAAGTCTATTAAATTTTATGATAAGTATATTTTTCCAATTTCAAAGATTTTTGACAAACTCGGATTCAAACATTTTATCGGAAAAAATTTATTAATTATTGCAACAAAAAACTAATTTTAATAAAAAATTTGATCATATGAAAATAAACCATAAAGAGTCTTTCAAAGATTTTGGTGAACAATTTGAGGTTGATAGCAAAATTGATGGTTTTCATGGGAGCAAAGAAATGCTCGAAGATATAGTGCATCCATTTAATTTGAAATTAATAAAAAATAAAGTCATTATGGAAGTAGGATCTGGCAGTGGAAGAATCTTAAAAAACCTCTTAAAATTTAATCCAAAAAAAATAACTGGGGTTGAGCCGTCAAAAGCTATAAATATTGCAAAAAAAAATAATGAAGAATCAAAAAAAATAATTTTTAAAAATATTAAAGCAGAAAATCTTAACGATATTAAAAAATACGATTTTGTTTTTTCCTTAGGTGTTATTCATCACATACCAGATTACAAAAAAGTTTGTAAAAATATCTATAACTCTTTAAAGAATGATGGTAAATTTATCTGCTGGGTATATGGTTACGAAGGAAATGAACTCTATATTTTTATTTTCAACAATTTACGAAGGCTGACAATTTTGATGCCAGATTTTCTTTTAAGATTTCTGTGTAATATACTTAACATAACTTTATATATTTATATTTTTTTATGCAAATTCTTATCATTACCGCTTAAAGATTATTTATTGAACGTTTTCACAAAATGTTCATATTCAAAAAGAAATTATATAATTTTTGATCAATTAAATCCTTCTTTCTCAAAATATTTTAGAAAAGAAGAGATTTCACAATTAATGAAAATGTCTGGCTTTAAGGAAGTCAAACTTCAAAGAAGACATAAATACTCCTGGACAATCATTTCAAAAAAGTAAGATGTTTAAAATTATTAAATTACTTTCCATTAATTTCTTAGTTTTTCTTTTTCTTTTGATAATTGGATTTTTTATTTTAGAAATCATAGTTTCAGATTCAAAAAACCAAGCAGAACAAAAAGGATCATTAGTTTTTGATGATGTTTTAGGTTGGGATTCAAATCCATCCATTGAAGAGATTGAAAAAAAAAATAACTCATCAAAAAAAATTATGTTTATTGGAGATTCTTTTACGCATAATGTAAGATGGACTCATGAGACAATAAAGACTCTCAATAAAAAGATATCAGTTGAGGGATTCTCTTTGGGTGTAAGTGGTTTTAGTACAATTCAGACTTATATGAAACTAAAAAAACATTTTAGTGAAATTAAACCAGACCTCGTAGTATTATTATTCTTTGCTTGGAACGACATGCGTGACAATTACGATAAGCCAGGAATAATATATTCTCCTAAAACTGAAATTAGACCTTATCTTTCTGGTAACCTTGGTTTTGAAAAAGATGAAATTTTTTCTGATTCAAATTGGTTTAAAAAATTAAATATTTATCAAGATTTCATATTTAAATATAAGCTTAGGATTAACAAACTAATCGTAAAAATTTTGGGGATAGATTTCTTATCAAAAAATAATATCAAACTAAATTTAATTTATACAAATAAAGATTCGTGGGTTCCATTTTATACTAAAGGAATGGAAAGCTCGAAATATGTAGAATCAGCGTGGAATATAACAGAAGTAGTTTTAAAAAAAATAAATGAGCTAGTTAAGACAAATAATAAAAGATTAATCATAATTGGCATAGACAACGCATTTACAATTGATGAAGATGTCAAAGAAGTCTGGGCTGATGATATCCCAAACTTTGATATATATAAAAATATGAATGTTTTAGAAAGCTTATGTGTGAAAAATAATATTTCTTTCATTGATGGGTTGTCAATTCTTGAAAGGGAAAAAAAAAAGATAAATAAAAAAATTTATAATTATCCAGCTGGAAATTTATCTGGACATCTTGAACCTGAGGGTGAGTTGGCTATTTCTGATTCTTTAATAAAGTTTATAAATGAAAAAAAAATTTTAGAATAAATTTTAATTCCATATTTTTTTTAACTCTTTTACTAAGAGTGAATTAAATTTTTCAGTTGAAGAAAATCGCAGATGGGATGAATCGGTAAAATTTAATGGGTCATCAGTGAAGTGTTTTTTGTCAGATTTATTAAAGTCAATATAATTAATTTTAAGTTTTTCAGACAGATCATTCATTAGTTTATCAAATCCAGGGACATATTTATTTTCAATATCAAAAAGCGAACTATGAATCGGAAGTCTTAGCATTATAATGTCTACCTTTTTTTTTTTTAAAATTACTAATTTTTTTTCTAATTCTTTAATTTTTTCTATATCAAAATTTGCTAAATGTATTGGATAAAATTTCTGATGTTTTTTAAAAATTTCTAGCAGCGATATTGATTTATCATTAAGGACTAATTGCATTCCTTGAAAACCTTTATCCCGATGTACTATTTTAACAGAAAAAGCATTAGCTCTTTGTATTATCCAATAATTATAATTTTTTTTCAAAATCCTTGAAGATAAGGATTTTGATTCAATTAA
>MDTE01102615.1_pt1 | contig 11555 bp, 7 predicted proteins | sample 811231 | NCBI WGS metagenome assembly MDTE01 (sample SAMN05326651, study PRJNA326480) | marine metagenome | isolation source: seawater | place: Indian Ocean: Red Sea | collected 2010
CAACGTTGTCATCTTTGACATGCGCGACCACGGCAACAGCACGGTTGAGGACGGTTTGGTTTCCGCGGGGCAACGTGAGTACCGCGACGTGTTGGCCGTCTGGTCCTGGTTGCAGGACGAAAAGGGAGCGGACGCTTCGAACATCGGCCTGTACGGTGTTTCGTTGGGCGCAGGAACCGCTGCCATCGCTTTTGATCAGGAACCGCTCGTGCAGGCGTTGTTCCTCGAGTCCTCTTTCGCGTCAATGGACGACATCCTGAGAGAAGAACTCGCTTTTGCTGGCTTCCCGGCCTTCCTCAAGGACGCCGCCGTCTTTGCAGGTAAGGTCTCGAGTGGTGATAATTTGGTGGAGCACGAACCCTTGACCGCGGCCAAAAACATCGGCAACCGTTCAATGTTCATCACGCAATCCGAGGAAGACCTTCGCATCAAAATCCATCACAGCTACTCCCTCTGTGAGGTCGCTACGGCCAACGTTCAGGACGGCGGACTCGTCGAATGCTGGTTTGCCCCGTCGTCCGTTGCGCACGAGGACGAGGGCGTGCCGGGCATCCTCTCTCACGCGACCTTGATGCTGACGCAACCCGATGCGTACCGGGACCACCTCGTGGGCTTTTTTGAACAAAGCCTGACCTGAAGCGGTGGTTTGAAACGGAAGATGCTGAGGGGCCCGTGCGGTGAAACCATGACCAAGGCCAACCCACTCCCGTTGCTCGGAAGCGGCGAAAAGGGCCTTCGCATTCATGATCTGGTGAAGGCGCCAGCCAACACGCCATGGGCCAAAGCCAAACAGCAGTCATGGGACGCCAGTGAACCGGCGACCGTTTACACGACCCCCGAGGTGCTGGCCGACGGAACCCCGTGCAGCGCAGTGACCGTCATTTTGCGAACCAAAGGGTGCCACTGGTGGTGGTCCTCGGGTTGCACTTTCTGCGGCTACTTCAACGACACACGGGACGACGTGACCAACGAGGACCTGCACGCTCAGTGGGCGGCGGCGAAGGCGAAATTTGACGACTTCAAGGACCAAGCGATGGTCAAGGTCTACACCTCCGGGAGCCTGTTGGAGGACAGAGAAATCCCCGTCGAATTCCAAGAGACCGTGCTTCGAGATTGCGCCGAGATGGGCAAGGAGCTCATCGTTGAGAGCCGTTGTGAACAACTCACCGAGAAAAAGATCGCTTGGGCGACGTCCATCAACCCGGACTTCACGGTGGCGATTGGACTGGAGGCTTACGACGACGAAGTCTTGCGATTCCACGTCAACAAAGGCTTCACCACCAAATCGTGGGACCGGGCCGTTGAAAACCTGAAAAAATTCGATCTCCGTATCAAGACCTACCTGATGTTCAAGCCGCCGTTCATGAACGAGGCGGATGCCTTGGATCACTGCGTGAAGTGGATTGCAGCGGTAGCCGAGCAATCCGACGAAATTTCCGTGAACCCGATGAACATTCAACGTGGAACGGTCATTGACCGTCTTCATCGCCACAACGAGTACCGTCCACCTTGGCTGTGGTCGCTGGTCGACATGATTCGGCGTGCTCACCCCTTGATTCATCCTGAAGGCGGCATCAACGGTGATGACGATCAAGTCGCTCGCCTCATCGTTCACCCCACCGCCGGTGGAAAAATCCGAGGCTCCCACAACTGCGGCCAGTGCGACGCCGAGGTCGTGGCCGCCATCGAACGTTACGCCGTGTCGGGCAGTTTGCTGGAGTTTGACGGCTTGTCTTGTGCATGTCAAACGGTGTGGAACGCTGAAATCACGCTTGAGCGTCAACTCCCCCTTCCCCTCGGCCTCTCCAAACCTCGCCGAGGTTCAGCCGTGCACCGTCTTCGTTCCCCCTAAGCAGGGCCCTGCACAGCGTTTTTTGCTGTTTGGAAGTGGTGAATGTTTATCACCGCCCGTTCAGTGGAAGGCTTGACCCCTATGGGGTCAATTGAGGTGAACGCTCGTGACAAATTCCAGAGCCCTTCCCGACACGACCGTCGGGACGGGAGAACCCGCTGCCAGTCGAATTGTATTGACCCTGTTTTTTGTGGGCGTCCTCGGTCTCTACTCCTTGTTCTCGAACGTCTTTGGCTGGGACAACCTGCCGCTGTTGGGTGAACTCGTACCGCTGGTCCAAAACTTGGGCGGCAGCGGCATATGGTACTACCTCATCGGCTTCCTGGTCGGTATCGGCGCCATCGTGGCAACCTTGGTGGGTGAGGTCCTCGCCGAGTGAAGGAGGTGTGATGCATGGAACTCATTTTCATCGCCGGTGGCGTCTTCCTCGTCCTTCTTTTGCTCTTGGCCCAAGCCCTCTCGAAAGGTGTGGGAACGGTCGGTGGGGCCCTCAAGCAGGTGGGTCTGTTCGTTTTGCAGAAGAACCCGCCCGGTTTGGTTGACATCTTCGATGACAAAGACGGAAGCGGCTCCCGGACGTGGATGAACTTCGGTATGCTCTGGCTCGTCTTTGCCACGCTCCTCGGTTTCCTCCTGGGCTGGCACACGTACGACCCGACCGCGTTGGACTCCTTGGCCAGCGTCGGATGGTCGTACGACGACGGTTCCTCGCTCCGAGAAGCCACGCTTAACTTCCTCACCATCGCCCTCCTGTACGGACTGGTGGGGAGCGGCATGGTTGCCACCGCCCGAAACGGCAGCGGCCGTCTGGCCAGCGAAGCCAACGCTTCGATGGTCGCTCTTCTGCTCACGGCGGTTTTGCTCGCCACGTACATCCTGCCGTTCATCTTCGGCTTCCTTGACGTTGACACTTCGGAAAACCCCATCCGCACCATCCTGTACAGCCTCGAAACCTTGGCCGTGGGTCTGCTGCTTGTTCCGGTGTTCATCAATCTCCTGATCACCGCTGCCAACCGAGGCGACCAAGAGCTCCAAACCAGTGTCTGGTTCCTTCTGATGGGCATCGCGGCCTACATCATTTCGATGCTCTACATGTTCTTCGGTGAACTTGCCGGAGCCACCCAAATGGTTTGGTTTGCAGAGCGCGTGGCGCACGGTTGGGTCCCACTGGCGCTGATGTTCTCCGTTGGCTACCACGTCGTTCCCATGGTCGCCAAGCAGCCCATTTGGTCCGGCTCGCTGCGCGGGGCCAGCATGTTCTTGCTGTTCATCACCATTCCACCGTTCTTCATGACCGATGCCTCGGCCAGCAACTTCGTCACCAACCTTGGCGCCATCTTGTTGACGCTTGGGGTTCTGCCCATCTTCGCCGCTTCCATCAACTTGCTCATGACGGCCAGTTCTGGGCTCAGTTCCGTGGTGAAGGAACCCGGCGCCATCGCCGCCACCATGGCGTTCCTCGCGCTCCCCTTCTTTGCCATCGGTGGCTACTTCACCGCCATGGACACCTTCGTGGGCACCGGAGAACTCGGCACGATGGCCGACATCGTTGACATGAACATGCTGTTCACCGTTGGCGGGCTTCTCGTCCTCGCAGGGGTGTTCACCAACTACCCCAATGCCATTGGGAAGCCGCTTGCAACCCCGTCCACCGCCACTTTGGCCACCTGGATGGTGCTCATCGGCGGTGTAACCTCGACCCTCACGTACCTCACCGGTGAATTCACGTTCAACGCTGTGGCCACTTCCGAAGTCGAAGACGTCGTGGCCAACAACGGCGGGTTCTACCTGACCGGTGCTGCGTTGTTCTACCTCGCCTCCATCGGCATCATCTTGTCCACCATGGTTGTGATCCGTACCGGCATCGCTTCCACCGGTCGTGCCATTGCGGTCACCGATGTTTCCGACGTGGCCTCCTACACCTTGACCTCGGGTTCCTCCACAACGATTCGAGACCTCATCGGTCGTGGCGTGGGGGTCGACACGGTCCTCGTGGTAAGCGAGACTGAAGCCAACGAAGGCGGTTCAACCGTCATCGCCGTTGACTCTGCTCTTCACAACGACGAAATCAAGGAATTCCCCACCACCGTTTCTTCGGTGATGGTCGAGTTCGTGCAGTACCTCACGAACACCCATCAATCGGTGTTTGAGTTGTTCCGAAGCATGGACCTGGACGACTCCGGGAAAATTGACAGCCGTGAATTCCTTGCCGCCCTTGAAGCCACGGAGGTCGAGGCCCTGTCTTCCATGGAAGCCGCTGAACTGGTCGAAAGCATGGATTTGGACGGTGATGGCGAACTCAACCTTCCCGAGCTGGACATCGCCATTGCACAAATCAAGCGAGACCACGACATCGTCGCCGCTGAAGAAGAGGAGTGAATCCGGTCAAGGGCGTGCTCAACGTGCGCATCGGTCTTGTCGGAAAGCCCAACGTCGGAAAGTCCACGTTCTTCAGTGCAGCCACGCTGGCTCAGGTTGACATTGCGAACTACCCGTTTTGTACCATTGACCCTAACGTCGGCGTTGCGTTTGTCGAAGCCCGTTTGGCCTGCCCCTGCAAGGACCTTCGAGCCAAGTTAGAGAGCGAGGGGCGGCTTGACGCACCCGCTCAAGACGACCCGAGGCAGGGAAGTTTGTGCGAGCCGAGAACCGGCACGTGCGTCGCCCACCGCCGAAGCGTTCCCGTCGCCCTCGTCGACGTGGCTGGACTGGTCCCCGGAGCGAGTGAGGGACGCGGTCGTGGAAATGCGTTTTTGGCCGACCTTGCCAACTGCGACGTGCTGATTCAAGTCGTGGATGCCGCCGGCTCCACGGACATTGAAGGGCAATTCACAGGTGCATCGACGGAGACGAAGGATGCGGTTGAATCGGTTCGTGCTGAAATTGAGTTCCTCGAACACGAACTGGATGCGTGGATCGGCGGTTTACTCGAGGACGGTTGGAATCGTGGCGTCCGACGGGTGCAAGCCGAGGGTGAGAAAGGGTTGACCTCGTTCATTCAAGAGCGGCTCAGTGGCTTGGGAGCCACGCCCGGCAAGGTGGCCCAAGGCATGATGAGGTTCAATGAACGTCATGCATCTGATGCTCAGCCATGGGACTGGGATGCATCTTCGCTTCATTTGTTGGGCGAGTGCATGCGAACACAACTCTTCCCCATCGTCTACGCAGCGAACAAAATGGACCTCGCCCCCGAAGGCGTCCTCGAGGCTTTTGCCGACCGGACGATGGTCGCCTGCATGGCCGACATGGAGTTGGCGTTGCGACGAGCGTCCTCGTCGGGACTCATCGAGTACACGAGCGGTCAGTCCACGTTCACCGTCCACCCTGAGGCGTCGCTTAACGACGCCCAACGCAAGGCATTGAATCACATGAACGACCAACTTCAGCGTGCGAGCGGGACCGGCCTTGCTCGTCTGATGGACGACGTTCTCTTCGACCAACTCGATCACATCGTGGTGTACCCCGTTCAAGACGAATCCCACTGGGTTGACGGGGACGGCCGTGTGCTTCCCGATGCCTTCGTTGTGCCGAGAGGTCTTCACGCCAAAGCCTTGGCCGGCCGTGTTCACACCGATTTGGAAACGGGATTCATTCGAGGCGTGGACGGCCGCACGCGGCGCGTGGTCGGAGCGGACCACGAGTTAAGCGATGGCGACGTTCTGAAGATTCACGCCAAATCGTGATCAGTGGCCTTTCGGTCGGTCGTAGGCCGGTGAAAGGCGAGACATATCGCCAGAATACTGACCGCCTCGATAGATGAAGAGGACCGGTGCAGCCAGTGTCAGTAGAATCAGCAGAATGAGGAAGAACAACCCCCACGGCTCAACATCCGAAAGGGTCGAACCCCACAGCACCCAGAGGAACGGCAGATAGAGAAAAATGCTGTAGCGGCGAGCAACGGTGGAGAAGCGTGCGCTTGCCGTGCTCTTCTCAAAGAGCACCGGGACCTCTTCTTTGGTCACCAGCCCGTGGTCCACACCGCACCGAACACAGACCTGCGTTTTCGGGCCGTTTCCGTGCAGGAAAAATTCACGTGGGTAGGTGCTCGCGCAGTGGCGACAGGTTGGCATGGTGGTCCCCATACGGACCCAACGGTTTGTGATTCTTCAACCATCCGATTGACTGGAAAGGAATTGGCTGATGAGGCGTTGCCCGTCCCGTGAACCGACGGACTCAGGGTGGAACTGAACGCCGTGGACGTTCCGTGTTGGATGACGAAGACCCATGACCAACCCCGTCTCTTGTTCCGTGGCGTTCACCAGGAGATGATGCTCGTTTCGTTTGGACGCCACCAGCGAGTTGTACCTCGTTAATTTCAGCGGACCCGATGCTGCGGGAAAGACGCCCGTTCCGTCGTGTTCAATGTCAACGGGGACCCCGTGAACCGGGCCACGCGGTGAGGGAACGATGGCCCATCCATCGGCAAGGGCCAGCGCCTGATGGCCCAAGCACACACCCAGCACCGGCATGGCCAATTGGCCTGCAAGGGCGTGGTGAGCCAGCGCCATCGTGAGCGCCGCATCGTTGGGGCGACCGGGGCCAGGGCCCAAAATCAGGTGGCTCGGCTGCAACCGTTCCAGCAGGTCGTGGAGCGCAACCGGGTCCAGCCAGCGTTCGCTTTGGGGCGATCGTCCCTTCAGCACGACCACGTCTCGACCGGTTTGGGCAACGGCATCGGCGATGTTCAGGGAGAACGAATCAAGGTTGTCCACGAACAGAACGCTACCGGCGGGGACGGCGTCCCCTTCCTGCTCAAGGTGCATGATGCGTCCACAGGTGCTGGCATTTGCTGGGCGGCTGGGGGGCTCCAGAGGGTGAATCCCCAACGCTCCGCTCGGGAGGGCCATGTGTTCGTTGCGCATCCATCCTGCGGCAATGCGAAGCGCAGCGCCCTTCCATGCCGCCTCTTCGACTTCCTTCCTCGGTTCGGAGGCGATGGTGATGCCGCCGCCCGCCCCCACCGTCGCTTGCCACCGCCCCGCTCTGAAGTGTGCCTCCAAGGTTCGAATCAAGATGTTCCAGGCGCCCTGGCCGTCATGCACGTCCATGTAGCCGATGGATCCGGTCCAAAACGAACGAGGCCATTGCTCCAGTTCATCGATGACAGCGCACACCACCGTTCGAGGGCAGCCCGTGATGGAACCGCCCGGAAAGACAGCGTCCAGGGCATGGGCACCGGTGAGGTCCGGTTGAAGCGTCGCAGTGATGTGGCTGACCAAATGTTGGACGTTGGCGTAGGCTTCAACGTCAAACCTCGCCACACCGATGCTTCCCGGAACGGCGACTTGGGTGAGATCGTTCCGCATCAAATCCACCAGCATGCGATGCTCCGCCCGTTCCTTTTGATCGCCGTACATGGCGTCTCGCAACCTCGCCGCCTCCTCAGGCGTGGCCCCTTGCGGACAGGTCCCTTTGATGGGCGAGGTTTGGAGTTCGTCCCCTCGGAGCATGAGCAGTGACTCCGGTGAGGAGCTGGCCACGGCCAACCCCAGGTCTTCGGCGTGAACGTAGGCCGAGAACGGGGCGGGGTTCTCGCGCATCAGCCGTTGAAACACGGCGTACGGGTGGTCGATTTCACCCTGCCAGTGTTTGCCGATGTTCACCTGATACACCTGACCGTTCACGATGCCCTGACGAACGGCTTCGACGTTGTCGGCGTGGGTTTCGTCGGTGTGCGTAACGGCTTCCCTGTGCGGTTGAAGCGGCGGGACCTCAACCGTTCCGTCCGCCTTGACTGGCAGAGCGTCCGCTTTGGTGACCCAAGCATCGTCGTTTCCAAAGACGGCGCTTGATTCGTTGAGGTGGTCGACGACGACTCCGTTTTCGATGCACCACAACACCGCCAGCACGGTTCCTTCAGCGGGCGGGTGCTGAAGCCGAAGCGGCTGCGTCCACTGCACGAGGGCGTACGCCAGAGCACCCGACCAGAACGGGCGGGTGGGCAACGACGTGGAGTGTGGGTGGTTGAACGGTGCTGAATCGGTCGTGCTGCGGAGTTTGCCGAAGAGGTCGGCCAGTCCCGCTGCTCGAAGCGTGACATCGTGGTACCAAGAGCCGTGTTTCCATTCCTCCACTTCCGCTTGAAGCAAGGGGCTGTCCTCGACCAATCGGACGTCTCCCGTGAGGGGTTGATGCGGTTCCGCCGCCGGTAGAACGGTCCGGGCGGGTTGTCGCACCACCACGCGCTTGGTTGGTGGTCCGGCGACCAGCGACCAGCGGGCCAGATGGGAAACGGGTCCTCCGGACACCAACACAACACGGTCGGGTGAACCGAAGCGAAACGCCCCTTCTCCGAGAAGGTGGTTGGCCTCCAACGTCTCAACGATGGCCATCACGCGTTCCGACATGGTTTGGCCCCGGACGAGACCACGTTGCCTCCTCGGTAAAATGTTGGGACAGGAGCGCATGGCATGCTTTGGAGAGGGCTCTGGAATCGCCTAGCGCCGTACCGTCAAGGGAGGTCACGTGGCACACCCCCATACCGGTGCCGACCAGCACCAATTCTGCACAACGGGCCACCGTTCGTTCGTTCAACCGTCCCTTGACCACGGGAAGGCCAACGTCAGGCAACATGGACTGCAGTTGTTGAGCGACCACACCGTCCACTCCTCCGGCGCCAGGGGGTGCCATCCACACCGTTCCGTCTTCGTCCAGCAGCAGGGGTGTAGCACGATCGGCGTCAACGATGGCGAATTCGTGAACGAGGAGGGCTGCATCGCAACCTGCTTGTTCGGCGGTTTCTTTGGCCCGTTTGTACGCCTCCCAATCACCGTGTTTGGTGCCGTTGGTTCGGTCGTTCCAGCGCGGGGCGGTCACCGAGACGGCATCCACGTCCTCGTCCCGCACGCCGAGCTGGCGGACGGCCACCGTCCAGGCCGTGCCGTCGTACCCCACTCGAGCGAGGCGCCAACCGGTTCCACCGGGCGGGGCGACGTCCGGGTCCTCCTGCGGTAGGGTGAGACGGAGGCGACGCGCGTGTTCGTCCATTCGTCGTCGGTGATGCGGCCAATCAGCCACCTCACCTTTCTCGTTGACCAGCACGGTGGTGAAGACCTCCGAGCGCGGTCCGGTTGACACCATGGCAGGGCCTCACAACAGGTCGTCAAGGAAGGAGGTGTCAATCTCCGGCATGCGCTGCGGTGCTGACGTGTCATCGAGCAGGCCGTCGAGCAACGCCGGGTCGACCTGCGGCTTCAGCACGGGTTGCGGTGCTTGGTAGGCGGGTCGCCCGTAATCGACGTTTTGAATTCGATCGGCTGCTGCGTAGATGTCGTTGGCCTGCTGCGTCGAAATGCCGGGCGGAGGTGCAGGCGCTGGCGGTGCAGGTGCGGCGGCGGGGGTGTCCCAACTGGCGTCTTGGATGCCCCACGTCGCTTCTTGCAACTCCCAGTTCTTGTCGCGGCGGTTGGCGCTTCCACGGGCGCGAACGACCAACACGAGCAAGACAATGACGACGAGGAACATGCCGGCAGCGATGAGGTTGGGCGTGGTCAAGAGGGACTCGAGGGTGAGTTGCCCGTCTTCGCTGATGCCGGTTTCGGAACCACCCGTCCCGTCGAGCGCGTTCAGTTTCACGGACTCCACCGTTGACTTGGCGACGGTGTCGTCGTACGCCACCACGCCGATGTAGTAGTCGGTGGCGTTGTTCAGTCCGTCAAATTCCTCGGTCGTGATGGTGAAGGAGTTTGCCGAAACCGTCTGCCCCACCATGTTTGCCTCGTCGGTTGAGGTGAACATGTCTTCGCTGATGTAGACGTGGTAGCCTCGAACGCTGGCGTCCATCGAATGTTCCCATTCGACGTAGACGTCGGTTCCATCGTCCCATTCGGCACTCACCTTGGCGATGTCGGGCAGATAGACACCCGGATCGCGGATGCCTTCGTCGGTCGAGGCCCCTGAAACCATCGTGAGCGTGTTGGTGTGGGCGTTGCCCGACGAGTCCATGACGACCACGGCGACCCAAATCTTCTGACCCGCAATCACGGGGACGTCGTCGGCCACATCGGTGATGACCAACGGCAGGGAGGGCGAGCGTTCCAGCGTGGCGATCTTCAGCGGGTCAGTGGCGAGGTCACCACCCTGCTGGCCCACCACGCCGCCGAAGTCGTAGGAAGCGGCGAAGACGTGGTAGGAGGCCACGTCATCGGCATCGGACAGCGCGAAGTCAAGGAGCAACGCTCGCCCGTCGTCGTTGGGTCGGTCGTTCAACCTCAAATCGGTCAGCCTTTCTGGGGCCGTGTTGTCGTTGATGTTGTCAATGGGCGTAACGGTGACTTGGGTGAGGTCGGTCAGGTGCACGTTGCCTCGCAGGTCATGGACGGTGACGGCCACAAAGAGTTCGATGTTGGCTTGGATAAAGGCGGGCACACCATCAACCAATTCACCGCCGTCCGGCACCATGAGGGCGGTGTCCAGCCTGAGTTCAATCGGGTTGGTTCGCTCGTCAATCCACTGTTTGTTGAAGGAGAAACAACCGCAGACATCCGGGTTGGTACCAAAGGTCGCGTACGCTGCAGTGAGGTCTTGAACGGGGACGTTTGAAATCCAGACCGTGTAAGTGGCAAAGTCCTCCACGGTCGATGGCTCCCACACCACATCGATGGCGCTTCCATCATCGTCCGGGTGGTCAAAGGCCATCAACGAGGTGATACGAGGTGGTGTGGCGCCTTGACCCACAATGTTCTGCAGTGGCGCCGCAGCAACCAACATCACGTCGTCGGTGTTGCCGTTCAACCAAACATCGTAGGCCACCACGCCGACCGTGTAAACTTGACCGTCAATGAGCGGGATACCGTCCAGCGACGAGACGATGACGGAGGTTTCATCGCAGGGGTTGATGACGGCCGCCTGCGCAAATCCTTCCACGTTCGTGGTGGAGCCGTCGGACACCGTGTGGTCGCCTTGCTTCATGAAGAGGGTGTAAAAGGCGCAGTCGTCGGCTTCGCTGGCGTTCCACGACACGACCAATCGACCACCTTCGTCCTCGGGAACATCGGCCACGGCCGTGCCGATGACCGGGTCGGGCGCATCGTTGTCGTTGAGTTCACCGGTCGGCACCACGGGCCCCACGACCGTCACGTTGGAGAGGTTCTCCTGACCCGCTTCATCGACGCACGTGAATCCGATCCACACGGGAACGCCGGGTGTCTGTTTGATGACGGACTGGTTTCCTTCGTTGGGGGCGTAGGACGTGAACGGTGTCCGTCCCAAGGCGTCAACCATCGGTGTGGTTGAGACGTAGACGTTGGTGAACGCCAAGTCAAGGGCCGTGCACCGAGCCCATTCGAGTTGGACATCACCGTCGTCTCCGCTGCTGCCGAGGGCATTGGCGGTGGCCCATTGCGGTGCGCCAGGAATTTCATCGCTGGGCGATGCAGGACCGAACGGCGGCGAGACCTGGCCCCACCGTCCATCGGTGTACTCAACAACGGCCACAGCGTAGTAATCCGTTCCGTCAACGAGGGGAGCGCCGTTGGCGGTTTCGATGTCAGCGCTGAGGCGGCTGTGCAGGGAAACGGCTTTGTCGGGTGTTTGACCGAGCAGGTCGAGTTCGGTGGGCGGCGTGGTCCACGGTCCTTCGTTGACGAAAATGAGGTAGCGTGCGAAATCTTCGTCGTGCACGAGCGACCACGACGCCGTCAGGACGCCACCGCCGTCGTCGGGGCGGTCAACCAGCCCTTGCACGGCGACCGGTGTGTCGCTG
>MDTE01056495.1_pt1 | contig 11554 bp, 10 predicted proteins | sample 811231 | NCBI WGS metagenome assembly MDTE01 (sample SAMN05326651, study PRJNA326480) | marine metagenome | isolation source: seawater | place: Indian Ocean: Red Sea | collected 2010
CTACATGGGTTTTGGATTAGGGATATTGTTCTTAAGAGATCTTTTCATAATCGAAAAAAAGACCCCCAGATCTATTATATTGTTAGTCATGTTATGTATGCTTCTGACCCAATCATTTTCAGGGTTTGTCGGGCTAGTGATTGGAGGCATTCTTATTGCTATCTATCAAATTCCTAGAATTCCAGTTAAATACATCACAGTTTTATCCTTCCTTTTGGTGTTAGGATCAGTTGCGATCTTTTTTACAGTAGTTAATTCAGAAAGAGCGCTTAAATATGTAGAGGCTTTACCTCTAGCAGTACTTGCATTTCAGAAAGCAACAACAGTACCACCTGTGATTGAGGCACAAATAGCAAATATTTACCCTGTTTGGATTAGACTAACAGAATTATTAGATATGAATTTAGTACCATTATTTTTTGGTTCTGGTTTGGGGACAGCATCAATAGCAAACAACATATTTTATGAGGTAGATGCAGTTTATAATCCCCATGCAAATTTTATTAGAATATTTTTTGAGTCCGGCATCATTGGATCACTTCTCTATGCTAATGCTTTTTTGCACCCCATTCGAAGAATAATTAAAGATAGGGTAATCAAGAATACTTTTATTTATTATTTATTAATTATTCTTGGCCTAAATCTTGGCCATAGAAGTTCAACTATTTTTATTTTTCTAGGAATATCACTACTGATTTTTAGTTATATAAATAATCAAAAAAAACACGAGTTGAAAAATCCTTAATCGTGATAAATAGAGATAAAATAGTTGTGGGGATTGATGCCGCAAATATAAGACATGGCGGAGGTATAACACATTTGTCACAATTGCTTAGACACGCAAAACCTAAAAAGTCAGGAATTTCTAAAGTAGTTGTATGGTCAAATAAGGAAACATTAGAGAAATTACCTGACAAAAGTTGGTTGAAAAAAAAGAAAACTGAAATACTAGACGGCAATTTTCTCATGAGAACTTTTTGGCAATCTTTCATGCTTTCTAGGGAGCTAAGAAAAGAAAACTGTAATATCTTATTTGTTCCTGGGGGATCATTTACAACAAGTTTTAAGCCAATAGTTTCAATGCATCAGAATCAATTACCTTTTGAATATGAGGAGATTGCTCGATATGGGATATCCTTAATGGCATTTAAGTTAATCATTTTAAGGATAACTCAAACTTTTTCATTTAAGAATTCCAATGGTATTGTTTTTCTATCTAAATATTCACAGAATAGTTTGTTAGACTCAATAAATCTGAAGAGAAGCTCCCTAAAGATAGTACCTCATGGGATTGAGAAAAGATTCTTTAAGAAACCTAGGGAACAAATTGATATAAGTGAATATAACCAGAGTAACCCTTATAAGTTAATTTATATTTCTTCTATTGATTATTACAAGCATCAATGGAATGTTGTTGAGGCAGTATCTAGGTTAAAGAAAAAGGGCTATCCATTGAGACTTGATTTATATGGCACTGCAAATCCTAAAGCCCTTGCCCGATTAGAAAATATAATTCAGAGATTTGATAAAGATGGAGAATACATAAACTACAAAAAAGAAATTAACTTCAACACAATTGAAAACATTTATCATAATTCTGATCTCTCAATATTTGCATCATCCTGTGAAACTTTTGGACAGATTATTATTGAATCTATGGCAAGTGGCATGCCAATTTGTTGCTCAAAGATGTCTGCAATGCCTGAGATCTTGAAGGATGGTGGAGTATATTTCGATCCTTTAGATATAAATGAGATTGCACAAGCTATAGAGGAGATAATTAATTCAAAGGATTTGAGATTATCAAAAAGCATGAAGTCATTTAATTATGCAAAAAACTTTAGTTGGGAGAAAGCCTCTGAAGAGACCTTCAGTTTTTTCAAACAAGTTTTAGAAAGTAGTTAAAGATGAAAATCTTGATAGTAACCCAACATTTTTGGCCTGAAAACTTTAGAATCAATGATTTAGCTGAAGAGCTAACTAATAGAGGTAATGAGGTGACAATTCTAACAGGATTACCTAATTATCCCCATGGGCATTTTTTTGAAGGATATTCTTTTATGTCATGCGGTAAGGAAATAAAAGAAAAAATCAAAATTATAAGAGTTCCAATTGTACCTCGTTACTCCAGTTCCAAAATTCAATTGGCAATTAATTATCTAAGTTACGTTTTTTCTGCAAGTATTCTTGGCCCCATCCTTTGTAGAGATAAGTACGATATAATTTTTAATTATGCACCTTCACCATTAACAGTTGGAATACCTGCAGTTTTATTAAAATGGATAAAGAGAGCACCAATGATTATTTGGGTTCAGGATTTATGGCCAGAAGTTTTTAGAGCTGTGGAAGCACCAAAATCAAACATTTTCTTTTATGCTGTAGAAGTATTAATTAAATGGATTTATAAAAACTCAAATTTAATTCTTGTCCAATCTAAGGGTTTCATCTCGCCTACTGCAGAATTAGCAGGTGATAATAGCAAGGTAGAATATTTTCCAAATTGGGCCGAATCTTTATATAGGCCTTTAAAGGATAAAATTAGAATCAAAGAATTTGAGGAAATACCTACTACAGATTTTATTGCTATGTTTGCAGGTAATATAGGATCAGCACAATCAATCGAAACTATTGTTGAAGCAGCTGAAAAATTGAAATCTCATTCTATACATTGGGTAATATTGGGTGACGGGAGAAAAAAAGATTGGCTTGAGAGTGAGATTAAAAAGAAGTCTCTAGAAAAATACTTTCATATATTAGGAAGAAAGCCTATGGAGCTAATGCCTGATTATTTTTCTAATGCTGATGTGCTTTTAGCTACATTGAGATCTCATCCCGTTATGTCAGCATGGATTCCTGGTAAAGTTCAATCGTATTTAGCCTGTGGTAAACCAATAATTGCTGCTTTAGATGGATCTGGAGCAGAAGTTATTGAAGAAAGTAAATGCGGTTATTCAGTTAGAGCTGGAGATTCCGAAGGTTTGGCCAAAAGTGTTCTTGCTATGAGTCAGAATTTACAGAAAGAAAGAGAAAAAATGGGATTGAATGCGATAAGGTACTATAAAGAGAATTTTGATAGAGATAAGTTAATAACTAAATTAGAGTCGCATTTTAAAGGACTTTCAAAGGGTTTATAGGATGAGAATATTAATTTTAGGAGGCAGTGGCATGTTAGGCCATACGTTTCTTCAATCTTGGGAAAAGAGCCATATAGTCAAATGCACACTCCGAAAAGAAATGCAGTCCTATAACAATGCTAACTATTTCAATGAAGATAATTCTATAGAGAATATTGACGTTTTAGATGAATCAAGACTTGAGAAAGTCATCGAGGATTTTATGCCCGATGTTTTAGTTAACTGTGTTGGGGTAACAAAACAAATCATTAATGACTCTAAAATTATGCACTCAATTTATATTAATTCATATCTACCTCATGCACTTAAAGCAATCTGTGAGAAACATAGAATTAGATTGATTCTAATGAGTACCGACTGTGTTTTTTCTGGTGATAAGGGTTTTTATAAAGAAGATGATATTTCAGATGCGAGAGATATTTATGGTAAAACTAAGTCTCTAGGAGAAATAAATGCAGAAGGAGTTTTAACATTAAGAAAATCAACTGTTGGGCTAGAGATATACAAAAAGCATGGACTAATTGAATGGTTTTTAGGTCAAAAAGAAATAGTTAATGGCTATAGTAAAGCAATATATTCTGGCTTAACTTCAAAGGAACTAGCGAATATTATAGAAACTATAATTATTGACTACCCAAAAATGAACGGTCTTTATAACATTGCTAGTAAGCCTATTAGCAAATACAAGCTCCTATCTGATTTGAATGAAAGATTAAATAATATCCTTGATATTCGATCTGATGATACAGTAGTATGCGATCGTAGTTTGGATCCATATAAGTTTGAAGAAGATACTGGGATACAAGTTAGAGACTGGGAATTGATGCTAGACGAACTAGCTGAAGAAATAAAATTGAGAAAATATGATACTTGAGAACAAAACTATTCTTGTCACAGGAGGAACGGGCTCTTTAGGTAAGGTTTTAGTTAGAAGACTAATATCTGAAGACAACGAACACGGGACTCCGAAGAAAGTCATTGTGATGTCTAGAGATGAAGGAAAGCAACATAATATGAGGCTATCATTCACAAAAAATAAAAGTGTCACAGAAGAGGTAATATATAGTAACTTTCAAAAATTTCTTGAATTCAGGATTGGTGATGTAAGAGATTTTGGGGATGTCAATTCAGCTGTAAGAGACGCTGACATTATTATTAATGCAGCAGCTCTGAAACAAGTGCCAACATGTGAATATTTTCCTGAGCAAGCCGTTAAGACCAACGTTATTGGTGCTAGCAATATAATAAAAGCTATTAATCAAAATCCAGGCAGGGTTGAAACATTAGTTGGAATAAGTACAGATAAAGCAGCAAAGCCTATTAATGTTATGGGGATGACTAAAGCTATTCAAGAAAGAATCTTTCTTTCTGCTAATATCCTTAACCCACAAACAAGATCTATTTGTGTCCGCTATGGAAATGTTCTAGCTTCAAGAGGTTCTGTGATACCTCTTTTTCATCACCAAATACAAACTAAAGGACCTATAACAGTTACTTCTCCAGACATGACAAGGTTCCTTCTAACTTTGAACCAAGCTGTGGATACTATATTTGAGGCTATATCAATATCAAAACCCGGCGAGATTTTAGTCCCAAATGCTCCTTCAGTTAATATTATGAATGTAGCAAAGATTTTCGCTGATGATGCAAAAATTGATATAGAAGTGGTTGGCATAAGGCCTGGAGAGAAATTACACGAAATCATGGTTTCTGAAGAAGAATCATATATGACCATCAAAAAAGGTGATTATTATGCAATACAATCTATGCTTCCTGAGTTATACAGCCAGGAACAAAAGAACGACTTAGATGGAGAGTTTAGTTCCGCCGATAGTATTTTAGACCTAAATGGAACTAGAGAGCTTCTTAAAGAAAATAACCTTCTACCAGGCATGGATAACCCTGATATTTCAGGAGAGATGATAGCATGAAAAAGCTTAAGGTAATGACGATAGTTGGAACAAGGCCGGAGCTTATAAAACTGTCTAGAGTTATAGCAGAATTAGATAAAACTTGTCATCATATTCTTGTCCATACTGGACAAAACTATGATGACGAGTTGAATAAAGTTTTCTTTGATGATCTAGAAATAAGAAAACCAGATTATTATTTAGATGCTGCTTCAGAATCTGCTGTGGAAACAATATCTCAGGTAATCTCAAAGGTTGATCCTGTTATAGTTGATGAAGATCCAGATGCAATCCTTTTGTATGGAGATACCAATAGCTGTTTATCAGCAATTGTGGCTAAAAGGAGGAAGGTGCCTCTTTTCCATATGGAAGCTGGCAACAGGTCCTTTGATGAACGTGTCCCCGAAGAAATAAACAGAAGGATTGTTGACCATATTAGTGATATTAATATGCCATTAACAGAGCATGCTAGAAGATATTTAATAGCAGAGGGCATTAGTCCCGAGACAATAATTAAGATAGGTTCTTGCATGGAAGAAGTAATTGATTACTATAAGCCAAAGATCGATGAATCTAGAATTTGTGAGCAATTAGGCATTGAACCAAAAGAATATTTTCTTATTAGTGCACATAGAGAAGAAAATGTAGATAAATCAGAGAGACTGATAAATCTTTTAGAAGCCCTTAATTCATTGGCAGAAAAGTACGATGTACCTATTATATTCTCTGTTCATCCTAGGACTAGAAAGCGTTTAGAAGAAATAAGTTCAGTAAACATAGATAAAAGGATTAATTTTATGAAAGCAATGGGATTTTTGGATTATGTCAATCTACAAATGAATGCTAAATGTGTCATCTCAGATAGTGGAACCATTGCAGAAGAATCAGCACTTCTTAATATTCCTTCAATTACACTAAGGCAGGCGCATGAAAGACCGGAGGGAATGGATGAGGGCACATTAATTATGTCAGATTTAATCCCTGAGAAAGTTTTACAATCTGTAGATATAGTTCTTTCCCAGTATAATTCAGATTCTCCTCTTACAAGAGTAGTAGAAGATTATAAAGGTGGGAATGTTTCTGTAAAAGTTTCAAGGATAATTCAAAGCTATACAGACTATATTAATAGGACTGTTTGGAGAAAAATCTAAACAAGCTATTGTTTTGAAACATCGGTTTGGCTTTTTACAATAGTTATGTCTAATAAATCTATTAATACTAAGAGATCAATAGACTTAGTTTTAGTTTTTTTTGTAATAATAATGACTGCTTTGCCTATGGTTATTATTTCAGTTTTAATTAAGATTACTTCATCAGGGCCAATATTATATTGGTCGGATAGGGTTGGACAATATAATGAGATCTTTAGTATGCCTAAGTTTAGAACTATGATAGAGGATGCTCCACAAGTAGCTACTCACTTATTAGAGAATCCCGATCTTAATCTGACAAAAATTGGAGGTTTTTTAAGGAACTATAGTCTAGATGAATTACCTCAATTGTATTGCATATTAATAGGCTTAATGAGTTTTGTTGGACCTAGACCTGCACTATACAATCAGAAGGATCTCATAGATTTAAGAACAAAAGTAGGAATAGATAAACTATTACCTGGTTTAACTGGCTGGGCTCAGGTTAATGGAAGGGATGATTTATCAATCAAAAAAAAATATAAACTCGACGAAGAGTATCTAAATAAGCAATCTATTTCATTTGATATCTATATTATGTGGCTTACCTTCTTAAAGGTTATAACAAGAGATGGTATATCTCATTAAATAATATGAAAGAAGTTATATATAACTTTTACGAAAGCATAGTTAATAGGCTGCTTTCATTGAATAGAAATAGTAAGAATATAATTATTATTCTTACAGATTATCTTATTTTAGTTCTTTCATTTTGGTTGTCATTATCTGTTCGAATAAATGAGATCTACAATTTAAATTCTCAAAGTTCAACACTAATCTTTTTAACACCACTGATTGCTATTCCTATTTTCTATTTCTTTGGTTTTTATGAATCAATCGTAAGATATGCGAACTTTAAGAATTTACTTAGATTGATGCTGGCTGTAACTATTTATTCGATAATTTGGTTTTTTATAGTCTTATTTTCCGGAGTGATAAATAAACCTTATGACTTCTTAATAATCAATTGGTTAATCACTACTTATTTTATAGCTGGCACAAGATATATTGCTAGATGGCTTTTACTGTTAAAGAAGAAATCACTTAGTAAAGTAATTATTTATGGAACAGGAGATGCGGCGAGAGAGATAGAATCAGCTATGAAGCAAAGTAATGAAGTACAAGTTGCTGCTTTTGTTGATGACAATAAGGAAATTATTGGGAGGTCAATAGAAGGAATAAAAATTATAAGCAGAGAAGATTTAGAAGAATTTATAAATAAAAATAGTATTTCAGAGATCTTAATTGCTATGCCATCTCTTTCTAAGAATGAAATTAACTCAATTCTCCAAGACTTAAAAAAATATCCAGTAATCATTAGAACTCTTCCAGCTTTAACTGATATTGCCAAAGGAAGGATATCTATTAGAGATCTGCGAAGAATTAATATAGATGATCTTCTCAGGAGAGAAACAAGGAAACCAGAGCGTCAACTCTTAAAAAAAGATATAGAAGAAAAAAATATTTTGGTTGCTGGCGCAGCTGGCTCAATAGGTTCTGAATTATGTAGACAGATCATAAGACAGAAACCAAAATCTTTGATTTTATTTGATATTAGTGAGTCGTCCCTATATTTGATTGAGCGTGAGTTAATTGAGATGAAATTAGATATTCCAATATTACCTATCTTAGGCAATATTACTAATACTTCTAGGCTTAAGAATATACTGAATGAACATGAAATAGATACTATCTATCATGCTGCTGCATATAAACATGTTCCAATGGTGGAGAAGAATGCAGTAGCTGGAATAAGATGTAATATTTTTGGAACCCTGGCTTTAATTGAAGCTGCTATAGAGAAACAGGTTATAAGTTTTGTATTTATTTCTACTGATAAAGCTGTTCGCCCGACAAACATAATGGGAGCAACCAAACGTTTTGCAGAAATAATTCTACAATCTAAAGCTAAGAATATTTTAGAATCAAATAAGAAAACTGATACGAGGATTAGTATAGTTCGTTTTGGTAATGTTTTAGGTTCATCAGGATCAGTTGTACCACTTTTTCAAGATCAAATAGAAAAGGGTGGGCCATTAACAGTTACTGACCCTGATATTATCAGATATTTCATGACGATTACTGAAGCATCCCAGTTAGTAATTCAATCTGGTTCAATGGGATCAAAAGCTGAGATTTTCGTTCTCGACATGGGTGATCAAGTAAAAGTTCTGGATCTAGCAAAGGATATGATACGCCTTGCTGGCAAAACAATTAAAGATGATAACAATCCTGATGGCGATATTGAGATAATTTTTACTGGCCTTAGACCAGGAGAAAAATTATACGAAGAGCTACTGATTGAGGGAAATATCCACAAAACAAAACATGAAAGAATCATGATAGCGGATGATAAATCTCTAGAGTGGGAAGAAGTAGAATCATATTTATTAAAACTAGAGAATGCAATCAATCAGTCAAACCTTTCAATGATTAATGATATTTTCAAAAAAACTGTTACTGGTTATAAATCTGAATTAAAAGACAAGATTATTTGAAATCTAATAACTCTATTTTTTTCAGAATTTTTTCAAGTAAATGATTATTCTTTGAGACTATAAAATCTGGGTTTAAAAAACTTTCTTTTTTATTGTAAGAGATTTGTTTACCTAGTGTTGAGATAACTCTTCCTCCTGCAAACTTTACAATTGCCTCCCCAGCTGCGGTATCCCATTCTGATGTAGGGCCAAGTCGAATATATATATCGGCTTCTCCCGATGCAACTAAGCAAAATTTTATTGAACTGCCAACATTTATCAGTTCATAGTCTTTTAATTCAGCTAGAATTGAATCAAGCTTATTATTATAGTGTGATCGGCTTGTTGCAATTTTTATGGGTCCTTCCATATCTTTTTCCACATTCATTCTTATCGATTTACCATCTGCATTAATTGAATGAGAACCATTATTTCTATCAGCCCAAAAAGTCTTCTCCATATGTGGAATATTTATAACACCTAATACGGGTTCATTTTTGCTTATCAATGCTATATTTACCGTGAATTCTCCATTTCTTTTAAGAAACTCTTTTGTTCCATCTAAAGGATCAATTAGCCAGTATTCTTTCCAATCTATTCTTTCTTTTAACGGAATACGACAATCCTCTTCAGAAATGATGGGTATTGATGGGTTTAAATTTTTAAGACGATTTATAATGATATTGTGTGATGATATATCTGCCTTAGTTAGAGGCGATTTATCTTCTTTTAGCTGAAAATTTGAATCAGATTTATTGTAAATATCTAGTATTGCTTTACCCGCATCCTGTGATACCTTTATTATTTCTTCAATAATATTTGGTTTTTTATTTATTAAACTCATAAAAAGTATTTTTTTTATACATATAAATTATTGATATATATGAATATTATTATATTTTTTTATAAAAATACCTAAAAAAACTTGCAATCAACCACACTAAAGAGAGAGAATGTCAATATTCAGATCCGTCACCACGGAATTAAATCAGAAATTTTATTAAACCAATAGATCTATATTAATACCAATAAATGGGAATAAGTCATACAAACGATAAAGATTTTGAAAAGGATGTTAATCATTCAGATCTTCCAGTTTTAATAGATTTTTGGGCCGAGTGGTGCGGACCTTGTAAAATGATCGGTCCAATTCTAGAAGAACTTTCTGAGGAACTAGAGGGTAAGGTTAAAATCGTTAAGATTGATGTAGATAATAATAATCAAACAGCTATGCATTATTCTATTAGAAGTATACCAACATTGATGATAATTAAAGATGGTGTCGTTCAGGCTCAACATATTGGCGCAGCATCTAAGGCGCAAGTACAACAATTTATTAATCAAAATATAGAATTGTAATGCCAGCAAACGGAAAAAATAGAAGAAAGAGAAATCCTAGACATAAAAAGGACTTTCAGGATAGAAAGCCTACCTTTACAAGTCAAGACATTATTTCTAAGTCTGAGGTTGAGGGCGATGATGTCCTAAGTCTGCCTGATTTGAGGACTAAATCAATTACTGAATTGCAAACTACTGCTGAAGAAATGGGGATAGAGAATATCTCAAGAGCACGACGTCAGGATATAACATTTTCTATACTAAAAGCTCATGCAGCTCAAGATAAAAGTATTTTTGGTGAAGGCGTGTTAGAAATTTTACAAGATGGTTTTGGATTTCTTAGATCATCAGATACTTCATATATAGCAGGACCTGATGATGTATATGTTTCTCCTACACAAATAAGGAAATTTAATCTAAGAACTGGTGATACAGTTTCGGGTTCAGTTAGGCCCCCTAAGGATAATGAAAGATACTTTGCATTATTGAAAGTATCAGAAATTAATTTTGAAGATCCAGAGAATGTGAGGTCAAAGGTTCTTTTTGAGAATCTTACCCCATATTTTCCTGAAGAAAGATTTAAACTTGAGCAAGGTACAGGTAGCCTTGAAGATCTTACAGCAAGAATAATTGACCTAGCTTCACCAGTTGGAAAGGGACAAAGAGGCTTAATTGTCTCTCCTCCAAAGGCAGGGAAAACAATTTTACTGCAGAATATAGCATCTTCTATCACAACTAATTACCCAGATGCTCATCTAATTGTTCTCTTGATTGATGAAAGGCCAGAGGAGGTCACTGATATGATTAGAACGGTAAGGGGCGAGGTTGTATCAAGTACTTTTGATGAGCCTGCATCTCGTCATGTTCAAGTTGCAGATATGGTTATAGAGAAAGCAAAAAGGCTATCAGAACACAAAAAAGATGTTGTAATCCTTCTTGATTCAATAACGAGATTAGCGAGAGCATATAATACTGTTGCTCCTGCTTCAGGCAAGGTCCTTACTGGTGGTGTTGATGCTAATGCATTACAAAAACCAAAACGATTCTTTGGCGCAGCTAGAAATATCGAAGAGGGTGGCAGTCTAACAATTATTGCTACTGCATTAGTTGACACAGGCTCAAGGATGGATGAAGTAATTTTCGAAGAGTTTAAAGGTACAGGTAATATGGAAATAGCGCTGGATAGAAGAATTGCTGATAAAAGAGTTTACCCTGCTATACATATAAACAAATCCGGTACTAGAAGAGAGGATTTACTTATGGATCCAGATGAGCTTCAAAAAATGTGGGTGCTTAGAAAGGTTGTCCACGATATGGATGAGATAGCTGCTGTTGAATTCTTAATTAATAAAATGAAGGATACAAAAACTAACAGTGAATTCTTCGAATCAATGAAAAAATAGAGCTATTTCATCACTCTAAAACCAATATCTTTCCTATAATACTTTCCATCCCAATCAATCAGTTCAACAGCAGAATATGCATTCTCATTGGATAGATTTAAG
>MDTE01120348.1_pt1 | contig 11554 bp, 8 predicted proteins | sample 811231 | NCBI WGS metagenome assembly MDTE01 (sample SAMN05326651, study PRJNA326480) | marine metagenome | isolation source: seawater | place: Indian Ocean: Red Sea | collected 2010
CGCCAGCCCCAAGGCGCGCGCGATGGCCGAGGCTGCGGGCGTCGCGATCGAGCGGATAGCCGGCACAGGTCCCAACGGTCGCGTCGTCATGGCCGACGTCCAGACGGCGATTCGCGACGGAGTCCCGTCGTCAGTCGCCTCCGCCGCGGGCGACGATACCTCCGGCTTGGCGCGTTTCTTCCCCCCGTTCGAGGACGTGAGCGTGAGCCAGATCAAGAAGGTCACGGCGCAGAGGCTGACGGAGAGCAAGCGCACCGTTCCTCACTTTTACCTCAGCGTCGACGTCCGAATGGATCGGCTGATGGACATGCGAATGTCGCTCAACGGCGCGCTCCAGTCCGACGGCGGCGGGAAGATCTCCGTGAACGACTTCGTGGTCAAGGCGTCCGCGCTGTCGCTCAAGAAGGTCCCCGACGTCAACGCCAGCTGGATGGGCGATAAGATTCGCCGGTACTCCAAGGCTGACATCTCCGTCGCGGTGCAGACGGATCTCGGCCTGATGGTCCCGGTGGTTCGCGGCGCGTGCGGACTGGGACTCTCGGGAATCTCCGGCGAGGTGAGGCATCTCGCGGGGAAGGCCAAGGACGGTAAGCTGTCCGCGACGGACATGATCGGCGGCACGTTCACGATCAGCAACCTGGGCATGTTCGGCATCAAGCAGTTCGCCGCGATCGTCAACCCGCCGCAGGCGGCTATCCTCGCGGTGGGAGCCGCGAGGAAGGAGGTCGTGAAGAAGGCGGACGGGAGCGGGTACGAGGAGGCGCTGATGATGAGCGCGACGCTGAGCTGCGATCACAGGGTGGTGGACGGTGCCGTCGGCGCGCAGTGGCTCGGGGCGTTCAAGAGTTACATGGAGGACCCGGTCACCATGCTACTGTAGAGGCGTTGCGCAGGTTTTGGTTTGCAAAAAATGATCGAATATTTGGCAGACGGTTTTCACGTTTGCGGTGAGTGCGTTACAGGTGTCTACTAGAATAAAGCACACGCGCGCCGTCGGGCGCTCGCCCGGGGCACGGAGACGGAGCTCTCTCGACTAATCGAAGTTCCCGTCCGCGAAGGGCGAGTTGGCGAGCCCATTGTCGAAAATTACCTCGAACTCGTCGTCGTCGTCCTCCTCCTCTGTCTGGTCCGAGGGCCTCTCCGTCTCGAAGGGGAGCGGCACGTCCATCGCACCCTTGTACAGCTTCTCGATGTCGTAGAACTGCCTGCTCTGCGGGGTGAAGATGTGCGCCACGATGTCACCCGCATCTAGGCAAACCCAGTCCCCCTGCTGCTGCTGGGACGCGGTCGCCTTGGAGAGCTGGGTGCCGTAGTTCTCGTTGACGTGGTCGCGCATCTTGTTCGCGACCGCCTGCATCTGCGGTCGGTTGAACGCGGTGGCGAGGACGAAGTACCTGGCCCAGTGCACGCTCTTAGTCACGCCGAGGACGCGGATGTCCGCGGCGCGAGTCTCGTCCGCGATGGTCGCCAGCTGGAGCGCCATGTCTCGCGCCTCCTCCTCCGCCGCCGCCTCCTCCTCGTCCGCCTCCGTAGCCTCCGCCGAGTCGACGACCGCGCGATGCGCTCCGAGGGTCGCGCGGCGGTGGACACGCGTCGGTTTGGACATCATTGATGCGACGGGGCGGCGCGTTGCGCCTAAGCGCGCCGCGGGGCGGGCGCATCTCGCGAGCTGAACGCGGCTGGTGCTCATGGCCTCCATCTCTGCTCTTTTCCACCTCCAAATTACGTGACCTTTGCGCGCGTGCTTATACGGCTCGCTCGCGTCTCTTGCGCTCAGATATACGAAGGTTGACCGGTTTACAACGAATGAGTTCCGGGTGGCGTGCCGGTCGGTGAATGCGACGCGGTGAGCTCTGGCGACAGCGCTTCCGATTCTCCCAAAAAGCAGATAAAAAGCGGCCGCCACCGGCCACGTCTCCACGCGCCTGAACAATCATCAGCGTGGCGCGCCAGGACTCTTGAATTTTTACCAGCCAAGGGTGTCTATTCACAACGGCTACGCTACGCCACGGAGGATACTCACCTCGGCGCCGAGGCGTCCTCCTTCTTCCCCTCCTCCTTCTTCTTCGATTTCTTCGACGAGTCCGACGCCGACGCCGAGATCTCCTCGAGCGCCTCCGTCAACTTGCTCTTCTGCTTCTCCTTCTTCTCCTTTCTCCGCAGGTTCTCTTCCTCGTCGGGGAGACCCTCGTCGTTGAGCTCGATCATCTCCCTCTCGTCCTTTTCCTTTCGTTCCTTCTCGCGGTACCGCTCGAGCTCGGCTAAGATCTCATCGCTGTCCTGCATCTGCATCACGCCGCGCATCGGGACCGCCAGCCGCACGTTGTTCTTGCGCAGCGTCTCGATGAACGCGCTCAGGAAATCCTGGTTGATGCCCGAGAACTGATCCTTGTTCTTGGCCTCCACGTAGAACGAGATGCGGCACATCAAACCCTCGCGCGTCACCTCGGACAGGAACACGCGCCTGTGCAGGCGCTGAACCACGCGTCCGTCGCTCTTCAACAGCGAGCGGTAGGCGCTCAACGCCGCGGCGACGCGCGGGGAGTCCGAGTGCCGAATCAAGATGTCCTGCTTGATCCTCCACTGCTTCCCCTTCCTGGTTATGTTCAGCACCACCAAGGACGAGAAGAGCGAGTTCGGGACGTAGTACAGCTCGCGCTGGAACGACCTGATGGACGTGCGAAACAGGCCGATGTCGATGACGTGCCCCTGGATGTTCTTCTCCTCCCTGGTCGAGAAGACGATCTCGTCGCCCGGCATGAACGGCGCCGTGGCGTAGAGCATCAGACCCATGAACGCGTTCTCCAGGATCTGCCGACCGGCGAGACCGATGGCGAGACCTGAGATACCGCCGAAGGTCACCAGCGCGCCGACGTTCACTCCGAGCGCCTTCAAGCCCAGCACGATCGTCACCAGGTACGTCGCGATCGACGAGAGCTTGCTCACCCCGGCCAGCCGATCCGCCTGCAGCGTCTTGCCCTCGAGCTCCAACTCGAAGGCCTGCTGCTTGAAGAACCTGTCCTGCCAGCTCAGCGCCACCCGCGACAGCGTCGCCACCAGCGCGACGACCACGAGCTTCTCCACAACGGTGTTCAACATCGCAGTGGGGATGATGCCGATGCGCTCGATGCCCGCCTCCAGCAGTCGCATCCCCGCGACAGTAACCAGCGCCAACTCAACCGGTCCGTAGACGTTGAGCAGCAGCCAGTACAGCGGCGAGGCCTCGTACTGCTTCTCCGAGTGCGTGTTGGTCCACCAAAAGTACAGTCGCTTGGCCACCGGTTGCAGCGCGAACCGCAAGACGATCAGGGTTAATATGGAGAGGATCCCGTCGACGGTATCGGCGTTGGTTCGCGCCTGGTTCAGCCCGCCCTGCGTTAAAACCTTGAGGACGCCGTAGGTCACCTTCACCGACTTGAGCGCCGCGGCGCGGAAGGGGAGGTGGACGAGCGCGGCGATGACCACGGAGAGGAAGACGAGGATGACCGAGACGACGATGGTACCGCGGCTCAGCTTGAACCTAGCGTCCGCATCGGCAGCCTCGGCGACCTCATCGCCCTCGCCCTCGCCCTCCTCCGTCTCCTCGTCGGTGACCGCCGCTGGGTCCTCGTTCTCCCCCTTCTTGTCCTGCTTCTTCTTCTTCTTGCCCTGCTTGTTCTTCTTGCCCTGCTTGCCGCTCGATTCGCCGCCGCCCGCGGCGCTCTCGGCGCCCGGGTCCGCCATGCGCAGCCTCCGCGCGGCGCCTCGCGGGCCACCTCGGCCGAAAAGGTAATCTCTGCCGCCCCCTCGCGTTTTGAAAGCGTCGCCGCGGGGCACCGGGGCGCGCACCCACGCGCGAGCAGCGACGCGAGATCGCGGACCGCCGGCCGCGCGCGGTGGTGGTCGCGATGCACACCCCACAACGAGCGAGCTCACCGAATACATCTTTGCGCAAACGTGCTCGGCGCCCCGCTCAATGCCCAGGCGCGTTCGTGGCGTCGACATTTTGGCGTGGCGGATAAAAGCAGAAACGGCAATGCGTCACAGCTGCTCAATCGTCTGAGGTCAACATGAGGGGAGACGAGAATACAGTCTGCAAAAAAAGTAAAATTCGCCTGCGCGGCAGATCCCCATGCCGAGGGTGCCGAGGCCAAGAATTCGCAATCGAACGAACGTTTTCGCTCTCTCCGCGTTTCAACCCCCGCCTCGTCGCCGCGATCGTCTCGCCTCGCGCCACGTCGCGCACGCCGCGCTCACTCCCGCGCTCAGCACCCCGGAGAACTCAAGACCGAACAGGCACGACCCGATCACGTGCCACGCGAACGCGTTTCTCGCCATCCTGACAAACGAACGGCCCACTCGAGCGCGTCGAGAAGAGTAGCCGCCAGTCTCGCCGGGTGCCGCGGAGGTTGCCACGAGGCCCGCGACGAGGAGGAAGTTGAGGATCGGGACCGCGAGGAACCAGGCGTAGTCGTCCAGGTCTCTCCTCGGGCGTCGTCGTCCGCCGCGGGTGGGTCGCCGCGGGCGGGTCCCCGCGGGTGGGTTCTCGTCGTCGCGAAGGGCGTCTTTCTTCCCATCCGTCGCGTCCCCTCGGGCGTCGTCCTCCGACAGCGGCACCGAGATGAGCTCCGAGCGACCGCCCAGGTGCGGCGGTAGCGCGTCGACGCCGAACACCTCCACCAGCCTCGCGACGCCCCTCTCGCCGGCGTCGACCGTGACGATCTTCGGAGGCGTGTACTTGCCCAGGAAGGGCTTTACGATCCTCAGCAGACTCCGCGCCGCTCGGCCGGTGGGGTAAACGTAAAACCTGTTGAGCCTACCACGAAACCCGCGCTTGAGCGCCGTCTGCAACACGCGTCCGAGGTTCGCGCAACACGCGATCCACGCCGCCGCCCTGAAGTCGCGCTCGCCGCAGGTTGACGCGTCGAGTAAGATGGTGAACCGACCTCCTTCGCTGTGGCCACTAGCTGTGTCGCCGGCTGCGTCCTCGGCGTCGTCCTCGTCCATCTCGCGGCACACCGTCTCCAGTATCCACACGAACGTGTTCTCCACATCCTTGCTCGCGCCTCGGCGGTATGACTCCAGGTTCGTGTACACCGCCGGGCAGCCGTCTTTGTCCCTCGCCGTGCGCCACATGGACGGGGTGTGCAGCTGCAAGAAGGTGAGCCTCTGCGCGGAGAGCCGCCGTCGCTCCTCGGGCGCGTCCTCGATCGACGCGCCGGCGCGGTGCGCGGCCGGCGCATCTCGCGGGTCGAGGAGGCGCATGGTCCCCCGTCGTCGCATCTCGTCGCGCACCCCGGGATCGCGCCCGAGGTTGTCGTCCAGCAGGCCGCTCTTCGCCAGCCACTTATCGTACTCGACGAGGAGCACGAGAGTTGGCGCGTAGTCGTAGTCTCTCGTCGCGGCGAACCTTCGTATGAGCCGCCGGTCTTTCAGCCGCGGGCTCAGCGCGTCGACGTCGCGGTACAGCGTTTCCACCACCGCATCGCGGTCCTTCCACGACGCCATGCGCGCCGGGCGCTGTCTGACTCGGCGCGAGGAGCCACGACTTCCTTTCCGAGGCCCGACTGAAAAACCTCCGTCTGGTCGATACCAGCTTGCCAGCCTTTCTTCTCCCAGGGTCTGGCTGTGGACAGCTGTGTTTTTTTGGCGACAACTCGGCCGCACACCGAGACGCGCGAGGCACCCCACGCGGTACCCGCCCCTCGAAGAGTCGCACCGCTCGCGCGCACTTTAACCAAAGTCACGCGACCATGCTCCGCCCGTCCAGAAGCGAGGCGCGCAAGAAAGGCTTCAAGAAGGTCATCGACGCCGATGAGGCCCGTCGCAAGCGTGAGGAGGGCATGATCCAGATCCGCAAGGACAAGCGCGAGGAGGCCTTCCTGAAGAAGCGCAGGTGCGTGCCGCACGGGTCGATCCGATCGGTTTGAGGACGCGGATGGCGTGACCGGCGCGTCGGGGGCAGTAACTGGCCGTCGTCGGCGCGTTCATCCGCGCGCGCCGTGCAGCCTTTTACCGCCCTTTTCAAAAAACTCGCCGTCGAGGGGTTATTTTGCCCCGTCTTTTTCGCCGCCCCCGTGCGTCGTCCGCCCGACCCCTCGCCCCGCCGCGGCGGCGTCGCTCACCTTCAACCGCCTCTTCGCTGAACTCACAGGGATGGTGCCGCAACCCAGGGCGATTCGACTTCGTCCGCCGCCAACAACGTCGCCAAGGTGCGCCTCCGTCCAGATCTTTCCTCCCCCCTTTCCCACCGCACGCGGAAAAACGGCGCCGGCTCGCTCCTTTTCCTCGCGCTGACCCTCGCTCCTCCCCGTGAACACAGCTCGAGAGCCTGCCCCAGATGGTCGAGGGCGTCAAGTCCAACGATCCAAGGATCCAGGTCGAGGCCACCACCTCCTTCCGTAAGCTCCTCTCCATCGAGCGCGCGCCCCCCATCCAGGAGGTCATCGAGGCTGGCGTGGTGCCCTACTTTGTCGAGTTTCTCAAGTGCGAGGCGTTCCCCCAGCTCCAGTTCGAGGCTGCGTGGGCGCTCACCAACATCGCGTCCGGAACCTCCGAGAACACCGGCGTCGTCATCGATTCTGGAGCGGTCCCCATCTTCGTCCAGCTCCTCCGATCGCCCTCCGACGACGTCCGCGAGCAGGCGGTGTGGGCCCTCGGCAACATCGCGGGCGACTCCCCCAAGTGCCGCGATCTCGTGCTCGCGCAGAACGCGCTTCATCCGCTCCTGGAGCAGCTCAACGAGAACTCCAAGCTCACCATGCTCCGCAACGCCACGTGGACCCTCTCCAACTTTTGCCGCGGCAAGCTGCAGCCCCAGTTCGAGCTCCTCCGCGACGCGCTCCCCGCGCTCGCGAGGCTGGTGCACTCCAACGACGAGGAGGTGCTGACGGATGCGTGCTGGGCGCTGAGCTACCTCAGCGACGGCACCAACGACAAGATCCAGGCGGTGATCGAGGCGGGCGTCTGCCGCAGGCTGGTTGAGCTTCTCGGCAGCAAGTGCCCGTCGGTGCTCATCCCGGCTTTGAGGACCGTGGGCAACATCGTCACCGGCGACGACTACCAGACGCAGATTGTCATCAACTGCCGAGCGCTTCCATCGCTCCTCGCGCTGCTCACCGCGGATCACAAGAAGAGCATCAAGAAGGAGGCGTGCTGGACCATCTCCAACATCACCGCGGGTAACAAGGACCAGATCCAGGCCATCGTCGAGAACAACATCGTCCCGCCGCTCGTGTACCTGCTCGCGCACGCCGAGTTTGACATCAAGAAGGAGGCGGCATGGGCCATCTCCAACGCGACGTCGGGCGGCACGCACCAGCAGATCAAGTACCTGGTGGAGCAGGGGTGCATCAAGCCGCTGTGCGACCTGATCGTCTGCTCGGACGCTCGGATCGTGACCGTGGCGCTGGAGGGCTTGGAGAACATCCTCAAGGTTGGCGAGGTTGACCGCATGGACGGACAGCCCAACCAGTACGCGCAGTTCATCGACGAGGCGGAGGGCCTGGAGAAGATTGAGAACCTCCAGAACCACAACAACAACGAGATCTACGAGAAGGCGATGAAGATCCTGGAGGAGTACTTCGGCTTGGAAGACGAGGACGACCAGAACCTGGCGCCGGGGATGGACGCGGCCGGGAACCAGTTCGCGTTCGAGCAGCCCATGATGCCCCAGGGAGGGTTCAACTTCGGCGGCATGGGTCAGTAATACCTGGTAGATCCACGCGCCGACGCAGACGATATTTTTGACATTTTGACGGGTCCCGCCTCGGACGGGGGACAGGATAGCGATGACTCGGTCGCGCCTCGCGTAGGCAACCTGGCGCGACCACCCTTAGCTGACTTAACAACTCACATTCTGATAGCTGTTGCAGATTAGGACACTGTGCATGTTGTAAACGACAGGAAGCAATTCAGTTTTTGGATCGGTCTTTCATCACCACTTAAATATTCACGTCCCTCCGTCGCCCCCTCCGACGTACACCGAGTAGCTCAGCGCGTCCCTCTGCGGCACCCAGTCCTTCTTCCACACCTGATCGTACTCGAACGCAGCCTCCAGCAGCGTCGTCTCGTACCGACCGCGGCTCGTGTCCACGTAATCCAGAAAGTCCGGAGCCCCGGGATAAATCACGTTATCGGCGACGACGATCGTCCCTTTTCCGACGAGACCGGCACCCTCCATCAGCTTGAGGTCGGGCAGATAGCACTCCTTGCAGTGGTCCAGGAAGATCATGTCCGCCGCGACGCCGTCGCCCACCCGCCTCTTCACGTCCGGCACCTTCTCGGACCCCGCGCCCTCGAGGATCTCGACCGAATCCGCAAATCCCGCGAATCGCACCAGCTCCCTCGCGACGGCGGCGTGCCTGGGCTCGAACTCGACGCACGTCAGGGTGGCGCCCGGTGGTAAGTTGGACGCGGTCCATATGGCGCTGTACCCCAAGAACGTGCCGACCTCGACGGACCTTCTCGGCTGGCGCTCCTTCACCAACTTGGCGAGTATGCGTCCCTTCTCGTCGCCGAGCTTGTACATGGGGTAATACCTCCCGAAGGTGTCCATGGCGGTGAGCACGGACGCCGGGTCACCCTCGTTGGCCGTGGCCTTGATGTAAGGAATTATGTCCGCGGGCTGCGAGTAGGACCACTCCGCGAAGAAGGATGGGTCCTTGACGAAGTCGTCGGCGACGGCGGGCTTGGTGCGTCCCTTGCCGACGATGGCCGCTGAAGACCCCAGCAGCGCCGCGCGGCGACTCACCGCGACCCCTCGACGCGGCTCCTGCGCGACGTCGCGACTGCTCTCCCCCGTGCGGGCGATCGTTGTCGAGGCATGCCTCGCGACGGCCGCCCGTCCTACGCTCGCGAGGATCGCCATCCGCGCGCCTCGTCGTGTGAGCGACGTCTCGTCAACCTGGTTTCTTTGGACGGATACACCAATCGCAAAACCTCGCGCCCCACAACCATCGGAGCGCATGATGGGCAGGGTTCAGGTGTGGCTGGTCGAGGCCCCGCTGCGGTGGGCCCGGCTCCCGCGCGACGGCAGGAGGCTCATCTCGTACGTGTCGATCCTCGCGGCGCTCTCGGTGCTCGAGCTCGGCGCGGGGTTGGCGACGGCCGATGGCGCCCTCGCGCGGGACGCCCTGCACGTGCTCGCGGGATGCGCCGTGCTGATGCTCAATCTCCGGGCGCTGGTCATCGGACACGAGCGCCCGCCTCGGCTCGAGTTAGTCGCCGCGTTCTCGGTGTCGTGCTTCCTGGCGTTCACCGTGGTGGCGCTGCTCGCGGAGGGGTACCGCGTGAAGGGCGAGATGTTCAGCGAGTACAGACACCCCGCGTCGCTCATGGCGCCGTCGTCGGTGCGCGTCGCCATCGACGCGCTGGGCGCCGCGATGTTCTTCACCAAGGGGGCCGAGTGGATCGGCGATTTCTCCAGCGCGCGGGAGATGAACCTGCACGCGCTCTTCCTCTTCGCCCTCGCCGACGGCTTCCGATCGGCGCGCGTCCCGATCTCCCAGTGGGTGCACGACGTCATGGGCGGCGAATCGCAAAACACGGAGTGGGGCGAGGCGATGTTCGCGGCGGGATGCATCGTCTACAACGCGCATCCGCTGATGCGACGGACCCTTCGCGCGCTCTTCGGCGCCACGCACGCGAGGGCGAGGATCGAAGCGCTCGCCAGGTGCGATAAGGAGCTCAAGAGAATCCCCGGGGTGTCCGACGTCGTCGACGCGAGGGCGTTCAAGGCGAAAGGTTCAGGGGAGCTCGTCGCGCACGTGACCCTGAGGGTGAGCGACGGCGTCGACGATGCCGTGGTCGTCAAGGCGGCGAGGGGGGTGTACAATGCGACGGTTGGCGCGACCGGGGGGCACGTGGACTGCACGGTGTACCTGGAGAGGGAGCGGGGACGGGAGGACCTGCCAAAGTGAGGCAAATTGGAAAATTTCGATCCGATCGAATTCGAAACGCGCCCGACGCGGTTACTCGCTCACTTCTCGCTCACTTCTTGCCCCGCTTGTTCCCTTTCGCCTCGTCCCCCTCCGTCCCTGCCTTGCGCTTCTTCGCCGCGAGCATCGCCTCGTACTTGGCCCGCAGCTCCCTCGCGTCCTGCTCCAATTTCGAAGCAGCCGCCGCGACGTTCCCTTTCTTCTTCGCAGCCGCGTGGACCGTCTTGGGCGCCGTCGCCGCCTCGAGCCTCTCCTCGAGCGCGCGCTTCTCCGCCTCGATCGCCGCGAGCTTCCGCGCCGCCTCCCTCTTCACCCGAATCGCCTCGACCGCCTTCTGACGATTCCGCTCGCGCTCCTCCGCCTCCTCCGTTCGTCGCCTCGCCGCCGCCTCCCGTTCCTCCTGGGCCTCGCGAATCTTCTCCTCCCTCCGGCGCTCGATCTCCTCGTCCGGCAGCGCCCACCGCGTCTCCACGTTGGCCAACTCCTTGCCCCAGAAGAGCACCCTGCGATACCGCACCGCCCTTCGCGCGCTCTCCGCGTCCTCAAAGACGACGGTGGCGTAAAACTTTTTGTGGTTCGGCCGAAGGTCCTCGACGACGCCGAACTGAGAGTAAAAGTCGTACAGCTTGACGGCGAAATCCGTTCGGTGAAACCTCTCGAAGTGTTTCCTCGCCCGTTCCGGCGCCGCGAAGAACACCGAGCGCACGGTGCCGTCCGCGGGCTCGGGAATCTCGCGCGCGGCGTCTGCCGGGAGGGGCGTCGGGTACGACACAGCCGGCCGCGACACAGCTGGCGGCGGCACAGCTGGCGGCGGCCCCGGCGGCGGTCGACGGTGGGGTTCGCGACCGTCGAACCGTCCTCCCTCGGGGGATCGCGCGCGATCGCGGCGGTCCCGGTCGAATTGGGGCCGGCGGTCGAATCGCGGCGCTCCTCGATCCCGATCGCGCGACGCCAATCTGGACCTGCCCGGCGACCTGGACCTGCCCGGCGACCTGGACCCGGGTCGCCGCCCTCGTCGCCGCTCCGGCACCTCCCGCGCGTCTCTCGCGCGCCTCTCGCCGTCGCGTCGATCGTCCGATCTCCCGGAACCCGGCCGCTCGTCGCGGCGGTCGTCGACGCCGGCGTCGTCCTTCTCCTTCTCGCGTCGACCTCGCGGTCGCTCGTCCTTGCTCTCCTCGCTGTCCGATCCCTCCCCGTAGTCGACCTCGTCCTCCTCCGCGGTGCCGCCCGTATCGGCGGCGGCGGCGGCGGCGGCGCGCGCGTCGTGTCGTTCGATCTCGTGATCGATCCTGGCGAAGAGCGCGTCCACGAACTCGCCGGTCTGGTCCTCGAGGAAGTCCGCCAGCTCTCGCGCGCAGTTGCCGCGCAGCACCGCGAGAGGCTCGTCCTTCTTGAGCAGCGCGAGGACGTACTTTCCGAGCACCGCGGGGTCGGCGTCGGAGATGGGCGCGAGCGTCGACACGATCCACGCGGACAGCGAGTCGATCACGGCCGCATCGCCGAGGGCGGCTGGCGCGGCGCCCATCGCGAACGTCGTCCCCGCGAAATTCTGATTCTGCCGTCGCCTTGCTCGTCAACATCACGATCCGATCTCGGACCGTCGGCATCATTCGTGCGCGCCATCCACGCGCGCCCCC
>MDTE01128398.1_pt1 | contig 11553 bp, 4 predicted proteins | sample 811231 | NCBI WGS metagenome assembly MDTE01 (sample SAMN05326651, study PRJNA326480) | marine metagenome | isolation source: seawater | place: Indian Ocean: Red Sea | collected 2010
GCACTAGCCATCAAGTTCGGGTTGGCTTTCCAGTTTTGGTACAAGTACTGCCGAGCCAAACCATCCAAGTTCTGAGGCAGACGCAGACCCTTATCAGCAGCCTCCCGTTCCAAAAGAGCCTTCGCCTCGTTCAACTCCTGAAGGAACGTCTCAGGGTCTGTTTGCTCCTTAGCCAAATACTCACGAGTGCTGTCGCTGTTATCGCGGTACTCGTCAGTTTCCATGACCGCCGCAATAAAGTTCTGCTTGCCCTGACCAGCCCACGTGTCAGGAACAAACCATCCTTGGTTAATACCGTCAATAACGGCCGTGTGGTAGTTCGTCCTGTAGTTCGGGTTTGGGCTTTCGATCATGCCCAGCAACCAAGAAGGCAAGTCATTGAGCGCAACAACCGTATCCATGTCAAACGTTTCCGTACTCATGGCGACACCCCAAACAGTTCCATCAACGCAAACCCAGCCTGATTCTTCACCTGCGTATCCATAAAGTCTTCATCCGAACGAACGTATTCCTTAGCAAACTGTTGATCGTTAAAGCCCTCTTCAGCCACAGTTGACTGCCGCGATCCGCTCTTATTAGACCTAGTAGTTACCTTGTCCGGCTCTGCTCGCTGCCCAGCACGCAAAGCCTCATAAAACTTCTCCTGCTCCTTCTTCGTAGGCTGCCGACCCAACTGCGTCGCCATAGCCTGCTCCAACAACCCACGAGCAGTAGCAGGATTGCTCAAGTTTGTGCGTTCGCTGTAAGTGACCGGTGGGCGACCGCTACCACCACGATCCTCGCCCAGCAGCCGCTTCGATCCAGTGATTTTGTTCTGCATAAACTCGAACACATCCATCGTCGTACCGAACTGCTGGTTATATTGAGAAAGTTGCTGCACAGTCGCTTTCCAAGCGGCGTAACCCTGCTCGTCGGAACTCACGGTCTTACGCCCATTAGCCATGCTCGTTAACTGGTTCCACCGCATCCTGCCCTCTTTGGGCAAATCCCAATACCGCGACTCCGCGTTATCCATACTAAGAGCAGGCGTGTTGTAAGCGTTGTACTGAGGTGTGCTACCTGCCGTGGTCTGCTGGTAGTAGTTAGACGGCAAGTAAACCGGGCCGTCCTTAAGTTGATCGTTGGGGTTATACACGACAAACGTTCCAGGAGGTGCCTCCCCATTCAATACCTGACTCACCAGATCTGTCATTGTCGTGCCATCCTCTCGTTCACTACACCTGGCAAACCACTCATCTCAGCCGGATTCTCGTCACTAGACAGGTACAGGTCAAATATCTCCGCCCAGCGCAAGTCACGCATACGCAACTCATCCTGAACGCTCTGCCACGCCACCTTCAATCGGATATTGTCAGGATGATCGATGCCGTTAGGGACACTCCTTAGAAGGTTGTTCATAATGTCGCGGTTCTCAATGTAGTCATCCATGCAACTCAACGTATTCGATTTACCGTTGTCCAACATAAACTGACGGAACTCAGGATCAGCAATACTCATGCGGATAGTCGCTATCGCGTCCCGCTTCTTACCCGCGCCAGCATCCTGGTAATCCTTAGTCCAACCTTTGTAGATCGGGTTAGCCTCCATGTCCGCTATGAAAGCGTCCTTTTGTGCCCTCAAACCCTCCGCACCGTTCTGCTGATAGTTACGCAAACCCAGGCTAAACAATTGAGCATCCAAAGAATCCATACGCCTGCGGTACGCAATCCAACCGTTAATCCGTTGCGCCTCTTCAACCTGCTCTTCTGGAGCAAGATTCTCCCGCCACTTCAGGCTACGCCCAGGAATGTAGTTCACCTTCTGCCACTGCCGAGCCGACCGGTCGTACTCACCCATCGTCGTACGGTTATTAGTGATAATCCCCAACACACCAAAGTTATTGATGTTCTCAGCAATATCGTCAATCAACGGGCTAAAACGTTTAGCGTCTGCAACCGCTTCCACCTGCGGAGCCATGCCGCCCTGCCCCTTAGTTGTAGAAGTCATACCTTGCTCAGTCACCAAATAACCAAAGTTGTTCTGGAAGTCCGCAGCAGGATTGCCCTTACTGCCAGCCTTCTGATCAGCGTCCATGTACATGCGCAACAACTGAGGAACAACTTCCTCCGGCGTGCCAATCTGCGGCCTCGTCAAAATCGGGTACGGCGTAGCCGGTGTTGGCAGACCAAACGCTCCAACAGCAGCAAACAACATCTGCTTCTGAACAATGTCTTCCAAGTCCGCGTCTGACGGCATAGTCTCCCGCTGACCTCTAGCCCACTTATTCATCTCACGCGCACGAGCCATGTTGTACGCATAGCCGTAAGCAGCACTTGTCTGATCCATGTTGTTAGCAAACTTCTGCGCAGTAGACGGCAAGAACATGTCCCACGAGAACGGTTTATCGCTAAACGTTTGTTCCTCACCAAACAACCACTTCTGGAACTCCTCGTAAAACTGATCTGCCGCTTCCTCAGGCATCATCCTGTACAAGAACTGCGGAGTCTCTACCGTCAAGAAACCAGCCTTCATAGCCTCACTAGCCGGAATTAGCATCGCTGGACCCAAACGAGGAACAAACCCGTACCCTGTAGGGGGAGCCATCGTGTTCAGGCCGTCACGCGCAATCTTAATAAACGAGTTGTCATCCAAAGCCCCAGCAAAATCACTACCAGGCAAGTTGAACTTAGGGACCAAGATGTTGTCGTCCTCATCAACATAACCCATCTTTTCCGGGAACCGGTATATATCAATCGCAGCCGGTCCCAGCCATGGGTCACGTGCCAACAGTTTGCCAATAACCGTGACAGAGTTCTGCGTCGCGCTAATAAACGGTGAGAAATACTCGCCGTACTTACCCAAGTTAGTGCGCCGATCAATCGTGAACATCCACTCACGAGTGTTATTTAACGCCTGCCGATGAGCAGCAGTCTCAATCGTGGCTAGCACCTTACGCGGAATAAGAATTGATCCAGCCTCACCCATTACCGCATCTGCGATCTTGACTTCTTGCTTCGCGTTCTTAACCAACCGAATAGCAGCGTTAGCGTTACGACGCTTCAGATCATTCCACTCAGTCCTGTTAACACCCAGCAACTCCAACTGTCGGTCAGTCGGATTGAACTCCTCAGCCCAATACCGATGAATCATCAAGTCACGGGCTTCCTTGTACTGCGAGTTGTAGAACGGCAAACGAACAAACGCATCCTCCGGCATCGTTCCAATCAGTCGGAACATGCTCTGCACAGCCCTGCGGTACATCTGCGTGACCTTCATGTTGCTGCTGGTAATAGAAGACTCACTCACAACCTTGTACCCAGGGAACACACCATTCTCGTTAGTGGGAGGCGTTCTATCTGCCAAGCGCGGGTTCCGCGCCACCATGTATTCGGGGTAAGCCTTACTTGCTTCTGAACTAGCACGACCCTGCATGAACTCACGCACAGGCGCAGGCAAAGCGTCCAAGATCGCCTCAACTTGAGACTCCAGCACCTTTGTATCTGGAGCAACACCAAGTTCCCCGCCTTTAGTGCCAGTCCGCTCTGCGCCCCTTGCTCTATTTAATGCCGTCTCACGCAACAAATCACGCAACTCCGGCAGATCCCAGAACGCAACATCAAGCCGGGGGAAGATTGCTTCTTCCAGGTATTTACGAACTGAGTCCTCATTGAAAATAGCGATGTTTTTGTTGTCGCGTATTGGAACGAAAGGAATCTCTGCGCCACGGGCCTGCGACCCAACAGTGCCAAGAATACCGAACGCCGGATCATCAATACGCTTTTCACTCGTTGGCTTACGCTTCTTTTCGCCGCTCGTCAACAGATCAGTTGCGTCTTTACGAGTCGCATCATCGGGGTCGAACATCATCCGCGACGTTAAGTACCACTCTTGGCCTTGCGGAGTATTAACCCACGCAATCACCCGGTCCATATCAACTGCGCCGTCTTCGTCCATAGCCCGCATAATCACTTGCACAAGTTCTGACGCAGAATACGTCTCAATATTGCGCACAAGACCCTGAACAACCTGCCTATGGTTTTCAGGCGTCCACTGGCGAGCAATCGTCCTGTCGTAAAGGTTTTCCAACCAAATACTGTGCGACGTGTCATACCGCAACGACAACTTCTGCATGACCGTCATTTCCGCGCTAGCCAACTTTTTGTTGATGTCAGCGTTCGGGTTAGCAAACGCATCCCCGTAGTACGTGCCGTCACGGTTACGGCTGACACCACTACCAATAGCCCTCTGCCGCTTACCCTGCTGATTGAACTCTTTGAGAGCGTTAGTTTCGTCAGTCAAGTAATTCATGAACTCAATCAACGCCTGTCGGTAATCCTCGTCAATCTGCTGATACATAGGTCCGTAAGTTTCAGGAAGAAATTGCGCTGCCTCCGACATGTCTGAGCGCATTTGCCTCAGAGCATCAACCTGCGCTCGCAACGCAACAATCTGATCGTTCCACCACCGACCAAACGCCGTGCCCTCAACAGCGTTCAACCGCACTAACAACCAATCCTCAATTTCGCTAGCGTTAAGGCGGTCTAGTTCCATATTAATTTCATCCAGCCGCGCCTTTGCCGCATCGTCACTCATTACACGAGTAGTGCCGTCAGGCATCTTGACTGTCACAGTTACGCCAGGTGCGTACGCCCGTGGAACCATCTCTCCGTAATCAATGAAAAGGCTTTCAACTCCATACTCACCCTTAGTGAAAAACTGCTTCTCGTACGCTTCTTCTGCTTTTGCTGCTGAAATATTGGACTGGCCGCTGAGTTCCGGCGTCTCATCAGTGTCTTTTTGGCGGCCTTCAACAAAATCTCGCGGCCCTTCATCTCCCATGCTTCCTGACCGAACTGCTGTTCGCTCGCCATACTGAAAAGCAACATCCGTGTCAACATCCGCGCCGCCAGAAGTACTGCGACTAGCAACAACCGCTTTCTCTGGTGCCGGAGGACGGTAACTCCGCGGCATACCTTGTTGAACCCGTAATCTTTCTGTTGTTCGTTCCGCAGCCAACGTTGCACGAGGCAACGGAGGAGGCCTATCTCCTACTGTCCTAACCGGTTCACCGACGTTGCGACCTTCCGTGCCGTTATCAGCCATATGGATAACGTCATCCTCAAACCGATACCAAGCCATAGGAATTGGACCACGTTGCCCAGGTACAGGTTCTTGTAATGGCGTTTTTTTGTCTTTGAGTCTGATTGCTTGACCGGGTTGCAACTCGTAGTAAGGCCGCGATATTTGCGTCCCATCTGGGCCAAGTCGCTCAACCTGCGCAGCACCTCTAGCCGCCGCCTGTACACCGGTGCTCCATTTCCCATCTGCGTTACGACCCTGGAACAACAACATCGAGTGAGGCTTCTCACCTTCGTTACGCATACGCCAGTCACGTGCCCGAGGGCTTTCGTCAGCATTACGACTTACACGCCTAACTCTGGCTCCGACGCTTTCCGCTATGTCGGCAAGGATCTTGTTCATGCCGTCGGTTTCCGCACCAATAATAAACTCGGCTGGTTGGTTACTTATATCCAAGGATCGCCGGTTTTGCCTATTCATCACCAAGTACATAAACGTGACGTAACTTTGCTCAGAACCAGGCAAAATCTTGGTTCCAGTCGGCGGCAACGGGTACTCACCAACAAACCCACCAGGAGAAATGACTTCTTCCATTTCGTTAGGAATAACCACTTTGCGATCTAGCGGCATCTCTTCACGGGAACGGTTAAATTGAGACGCCCTAACATCCGCAGCCTTTTGAGCCTCTTGCTTCAAGACCCTTACCTGAACTTCGTGACCGGTTATGTCCCGGTAAAGGAACTTCTCAACTTCTCTCATTAGTTGCGGTTGGCTTAACAACCACCTGCGGTAATCATTCTCGTATTGAGTTATAGCCTCTTCTACAGACGGATCCCGAATATCGCGTGTTTGAGCGATTGACTCTTCACGAGTAAGAAGTTCTGGATCAGCCTCCACACGGGCTGGACGCCCACCAACCCGTTCAGTAATCAAACGCTCGCGGGGAGTCCCTGCATCATCCTTGCGTGCTTTTGCGCCCTTGGCTTCTTCGCCGTCTTTTATGTACTTCTGTGCTGCCTTAATAATTGCCTTAACCCGTACCGGGTCTAACCCATTAGGAAAGTTTTCCGTTTCTGCATTATCAGCAACACTGCGACGCCTGTGCTTTTTTAGGAGTTTGGCTTCTCGCGTGTTTTGCTTGTCAAACTTTTTTTTGCCTAAGGATCCGTTGCCAGTTCTTACAGCCTGACGAACGCTCATGCGCTGCCCACGGCCATCAGTCAAAGCAACTAACGCTTCAACTAAATAATCGTAATCTTCCGCCGACAATCCCGTGAACTCATCGGCTCCCTCAGGTAACGCCTGCCGCCGAAACTCTTCCTCACTTATTACGCGAGTTGTCGTACCAGTTTCGTACTGTGCTTCCGACGCCAACTGCGCATCAAAGTCTTCAATCTCATCAGCAGTACAAGTACCAAACCCAACAAGCCCTTCAGAGTCAGCAACCTGTATGCCACGCCCAACTGACGGCATAGCGTCTGTGTCACGAATGTACCGCTGCGCCAAAGTTGTAAGACGCGGACTAATCGTGTCGCTACCAACAAGAATCTGACTAATAGCCTCTTCCGGCGTTAATCCTTCGCCAACTAGCCGGGAAACTTCATCACCCAGGATGCTCTTCTCATCTGACGTTAAACCACGCCCAGGAGTAACAACCCGGCCTTCTACGGGCTCATTAACGTAATCAACCCAGCCCTGATCTAACGGTTCTAGTTCTTCAATAATCTGCGGTGGCGAAGGCGGCCTGCTCGTAACCAACTCAGGGTTATCGTGAATGGTGTGCATCGAAATGGTGTCAACCGGCATATCACCATTACTCGGCGCAAAAGCACCACCAACAGTTATCGGCTCACCTTCATCCATTAAATCGTTAGTCGCCTGGACCACGACACGCAAAGGCTCAACGTTGCCAGGAACAGCAGTGTCGATGCCGCTCTGAATCGCTTCACCCTCTAGTTGCAGATTTTTTACTTCGTCAGTCTGGTCAGGTGCTTGACCTTCTATCCGCGCTAACTTGTCTTTGGCTATTTGTGTTTGACGCGCCCTACGCCTAGCAACAATGCCGCTCTTGTTCACACCCCAATTGACGGCAGCCTGCGCAGGCCAAATCAATGGCTTCAGTGAGTGCGTGTAAGCAATAGCACGAATAGTGCCCTCAAAAACGTTACGTTGCGTGTACGACGCTCTCAACAAAGTAGCAGGACGCCACAAGTTATTAAACGTCTCGTACGTCCTATTAAACGCCTCAACACCGGCACTACCAATAGTTTGCCAAGCAGTCGCTTTTGCGCCGTCGGCTCGGATTTCTTTAAGCGCGTTAGCCAACTCGTCAAAGTTAATAACAAACGTGCCGTTGGCTGCGTGGACCTCTAGCCACGGGTTGTACTCCAGATCACCGTACTCATTCACGCTGTAAGCATCATCAGGATCTTTCCGCAACGAGTTACCTATCACGGTGTCACGACGACGCTGCGTAATGCTAATAAGTTCACGCACGTTATCTACATCGCCAACCTTGCTCTCAACGTCGTAGAAACGAGCCATGTCAGCAGCAATCTCACGCTCGAACACCCTGACGGCTTCGTACGAGTCTTGCGCCGGATCGTTTAACGCTCGCAACAACATGGTCTTTAGTTCAGCAGCACGCTCAGGATTGTTTCTGTAAACTTCCAGCCCCTTCAGCGTGGCGTTTACTTCTTTTTCCTGCCGCACAGTGCTCGTGCCTTTAAGACCTATGTACCCAACAGGGTTTTCCTCACCAAGCCACCGCCAGATACGCACAGCCCTCTGGAACCTGCCAGCACCCTGACTGCTTTCCTCAAACCAGCCAGTCCACTGCTTAATCGGCTTACCCGTATCCGTAAACAACGCTACGCCGTCGTCACCGACTTTCTGCACACGTTTCGGGAAGATGCTTGTGCCCTCTGCTGTGTAAGCCGCTGCCGCCCTAGCCGCTCTCTCACGACTAGCCATAACACTGCGAGCAAACCAGTTGGTTTTGTACGCCAAATCAAACTGCTTGTACGTGCCTCGTGTTTGCGCCAAACGTTCTGACATCAAACGGCCTTGCGCATCTTTCTGCTCTAACAGTTGCTTGACAAGACGCTTGGCTTGCTCAGGATCAGTTTGCCTAATCCCTTCCAAGCGCAATTTTGCCAAGGTTTCAGGGCCACCTCCCTCAACAAAATCTAAAAACGCCTGCATCTCATTAAGGATTGCTTCTTCGCGCCGCAACTGTTCTAGTTGTGTCGAATCCAACGCATCCGTAACGCGAGTCTTACGAGCAAGAATCTCCCGCTGCATTTGGATCTGTTTTGTCAAAAACAGTTTTAGTGCTTCCACCTCGTCAGGCTGCGTCCCTGCTTTCAATATTGCCGCAGCGTGGTCCAGGTTGGCTTGCTTAACCTGATCAGCCATCATCGCGTCAATACGGCTAAGCGTTCTAAGGGCAGCCTGATCGCCGCGACTAGCCCTAATCATTACCATCGCGGTAAACGCATCATTCGCTTTACCTAAAGCCGTTACGAGCATTTGCGCGTTCGGGTTGTTCCTGAACTCCCGCCGCTTACCGATCTCTATGTCAGTAACTAACTTCTGGCCGTCCTCGCCGCGCTCTGTAACTTGCAAAGCAAAACGAGCGATTGGTGCTTTCCAGCCCGTAACAATCTTGCTCTGCCGGATTGATTCAGACTGAGCCAACGCAGTTAAATCTATTGGGTTATTTTCGTCTGACGCTATATCCATAGCGATTTCTAGGCGGCCCTTAGGTTTTGTCGGATCCTGGTTACGGAACTGGATTTCTACCTCATCCGCGAAAGCGCGACCTTCATCACCAGCAGCACGGAACATGTCAAGCATTTGGATGTCTTCAGCAGTAGCCTGCTTAGCGCGAGCCGCATCTGATACGAAGTTACCTAACGCACCAGCCTTAGCCAGTTTCGTTGCTACACCAACACCAATAAGCGGGTCAGCGAACATTAAGCCAGCGTCAGTAAGGCCGCTAAAGAACTTCTCCGGCCCAGACGAGAAAGCCTCTAGCCTGTCCTCTGGGTTCATAATGTCAAAGTCTTTGCGTTGCAGCGGCGAGTCGTCCTCTAAGTAAGCCGCAGCAATAAAAGGCAACGTTGCAGGGTTCAGCAAAGCCAAGTCAGCAAGCCGACCGTCGCCGTTACGGATACGAGCAGCCTCAATACCGATGCTCGTCAAAGCAATCTGACCGGTAGATGGAGCAACGTTCTCGTTGCCAGGTGCGCTCTTAGCACCCTCAAATATCTCTAACGGCGTGTACCCACCACTCAACTCGTCGTACGAAAGAGTCCGAACACCACCAGGAGCCGCGCTTACTAGGCCAGCCAACCCAAGGTTTAGTAGGTCATAGCCGCCAATCAACCGGCTCGTGAACCCGTCCCATACGCTCTCAACGCCACTTAAGTCCACACCCAGCAGCGTCAAATCAGCGTCATCGCTGTAATTGAATATGCGGCCCAACATCGTTAAACCACGGTCACGCACTGTTTCTAGCGCGTTCGCTTCTTTAGCGTTTTCCTCTAGCCACCGTTGAGGATCCTCATTGATCTTGTTGATCTCGTTAGTTTTGTAAACCTCATCTGCTAGCGGCTGGTTATCACGCGGATCAATGAAATACGTAGGGTCGAAGTACTCAGGATCACCTTTGGCTGCGTCACTTGGGTCTTTCAGGATGCCGTTGTTGGGATCCCACGGGTTCATCAACGGGCTTTTGTTGTTCTGCTTCTGGTACCAGTTGAAGTTGGGGTTGTTCTCGTTCTGCCACCATTCACGGGAACGAGCATCCGTGGCCTGCATCGTTTCGCTAAAACTACCGTCCCGATACATCGTGAACAGTTTGTCTAAGTAGTTCTCGTACTCCTGAGCCTTCTTATTAAGGCGTTTACGGTTAGACATTACGGTCCATCCGTTTCCCGGTTAGTAAGTTAATGAAACGATCCCGTGTTGGCTCGTCAGGCCAGTTCACTTGGCTTAAATAAACAATGCTGGGTGCGTGTGTAACTCCAAGAGCCTCGGTAAAAGCCGCAAGATTGCGGATGAACCCATCGTCTTGCATTACCCACCTGACCGTATGTACCGGTAGAGCATCTTCACGCTGTCAGGCGCGTCCGGCTGGTTTAACACAGGCTCAATTAGCGGCAGGAACTTACGAATAGCGAGCATGTCCGCATCCATGTTGGGTCGGCTTTCACCGTCACCAGGACCGATATCTAGGCCAGACGTGATTGGTTCACCTGGCCTGGCAGTCGGTGTTTCGATGCTGGGCAACTCGTCAGGCAACGGATACTGCTGAGGTTGCGTCATAGGAGCACCAGCAGCCGGTGACGCTGCACCCATGTCGTAATCCATCATCAGATCAGTCCGGTTCGTGTAACCCTGCCCCGGCGTGCCCTGCCTCTTACCGCCTTGCTTCTTTGCTCTTGGCATTAGACCATCGCCCTCCCCATGCCAGGATCACGAACACCCTTACGGAGCGTGTTAAGCATGTTGCCTAGGCTTTCCTGCGTTGGGTTTGCTCCCGGTATTTGCGCCGCAGCCTCAGGGCCAGCCATCGCAGCCATAGCCGCTGGAGCCATCATCGCTTCCGCAGTCGGCTGCTGCTGTGCTTCTTTCTGCGCTTCCGCAGCAGCATCTTCCGTAACCTTGGCGAACGCTTCAGCCAGTTCCATCTTGTCTTCACGCACCAACCGCATGATCTTCGCCAACACCAGCGGCGGTATCGCGCCCTGCGCAGCCTGATTCTGGATCGACTGCACCAACGCCTGCTCAATACCCTCAGCCGTCACGCGGTCACGCTCAACCTCAGCGTTATCCACGAACGGATCCATGCTGGCTGCTGTCTCCTTAGACATGATGCCCAAGCCAATCCGCTGACCCATACCAATCATCAACTGGTTCAGGTCGGATCCAACAACAGGGTAAGAAACCACGTGCTCCGGCTCCTTGAACACAGTCTCAGCCTTGTACGTGACAGCAGAGTTCGTGTTACCGGTACCCACGTAAATAGTCGTTGGCTCGTCGCCAAGCACCTTCTTAGCCAAAGCGATGCACGCCTTGTTCTCTTCCGTCAAAGCGAAACCAAACGTTTCCTGCGCCTCAGCGACGGGGTAATCAATAACCGCGCTCAACACAGCATCACCGCGCCTACCCGTACGTATGTTCGATCCGCTTTCCCCACCGAACTCCGCAGGAATACCTGCGCTTACGCGCTGCGCCCTCTCCAGCCGGTCAATAGTCGGGTTCGTTAGATAGCCAGGTTGCGACTGCACCTCACGGATATCACCGCCGCTGATCACGTTCACCATGCCGGTGCGTCCGTCGTGAGGCCCGTCAAGGAAGCGACCTACCTCACCAGGGCGCGAAACCAAGTAAGTGTCGGGGAAGATGCCCTTTTCCACAGCAATCGACTCCAAGGCCATCAACTTGGCCTGGTGGTAGTACATGCCGATCATGTTGTCGAACTGTCCC
>MDTE01153514.1_pt1 | contig 11553 bp, 7 predicted proteins | sample 811231 | NCBI WGS metagenome assembly MDTE01 (sample SAMN05326651, study PRJNA326480) | marine metagenome | isolation source: seawater | place: Indian Ocean: Red Sea | collected 2010
CAAATATTATCAACAATGGAATCATTTGACGAAGAAATGCTTCTAACAAAATATTTAAGTTCATTTTCAAGAGTTTATGATCCTCATAGTGGATATTTATCCCCAAGTAATGTAGAGGACTTTGACATTAATATGAAGTTATCGCTTGTTGGGATAGGAGCAATGCTCAGTATAGATGATGGTGCTCCAAAAATAGAAAGACTTATTCCTGGAGGTCCTGCTGAAAAAGACGGGAGATTAAAGCCAGGTGACAAAATTATTGCTGTAGCTCAAGGAGATGATGAGCCTCAAAATATTTTACATTGGCCATTATATAAGGCAGTTCGTTTAATTAGAGGTGAAAAAGATTCCAAAGTTGTATTAACGGTGATTCCAAAAACAGATCAAGACGGCTCACGAACTAAAATTATTGATTTAATAAGAGATGAAGTTCAACTTGAAGAGCAAGCTGCAAAAAGTTCTATTCACGAAATTGAGACAGATGATGAAAAAAATATTTCAATTGGTGTAATTGACCTACCTGATTTTTATGCAGATTTCAAAGCAACTAATGCCAAAGAAAAAGATGCTAAAAGGTCTTCAACAGATGTAAAAAATCTTTTAAACCAACTTCAGAATAATCAAATTGATGGTTTAATTTTAGATCTAAGAAATAATGGCGGAGGGTCTCTCATTGAAGCTGTAAAAATAGCTGGGTTTTTTATTCCATCAGGACCCATAGTTCAGGTGAAAAATAGAAGATCTCTTCAAATCCTACCTGATGTTGATCCTACAGTTGAATATGATGGTCCATTAATAATTCTTGTAAATAGATTAAGTGCTTCAGCCTCTGAAATTTTAGCAGCCGCAATGCAAGATTATAATCGGGCGATAATAATTGGTGATGAACATACTCATGGAAAAGGAACAGTTCAAACACTCATGTCCCTTGGTAATAAAAAAGGGTCATTAAAACTGACCACATCTAGTTATTACAGAATAAATGGCGGATCCACTCAAATTAAAGGAGTTACACCAGATATAATAATACCATCTTTGTATGACGTAACAGGCACGGGAGAAAAAGAGTTAGATTATGCCCTTCCATGGGATACTATCCAACCAGCCTTGTATTCATCTATGGGGGATTATGATGAATTGGTAAAAAAATTAGAAGCTGCTTCTTTGGATAGAAGAAAAAACAACGAAGAATTTCAATTATTTTTAAGCCAACGCAATAAACTTGAGGATAAGTTTAATTCTAAATCAATTTCGTTAATATTAGATGAACGTTTATCTGATGCAGAAATGGAAACTGAACTTGATGATATAATGGAAACTGATATCGAAAATGATGATAACCCGCAGAAAGAAACCTTAGTTAAAATAAAAGGATTAACAGACTCAGATTTAATGCTTAATGAAACGATCTTAATTCTCAAAGATTGGTTAAAAATTATTAATAATAAACAACTAGTTGATGATAAATATGAATCTTTTATTTCTCAAAACTAATTAATGATTTACATATAATGTTTGTGTAGGGAAAGCAAAATCAATTTTTGCTTCGTTAAACCTTTTTAAAATACTCGTATTAACATCATCTGAATATTTCATATAAGCCCAATAATCATTAGAATAAAACCAATAAATGGCAATTAAATCTAATGATGACGAATTAAAATCCTTAAAATAAATTCTGGGAGGAAAATCTTTATGAGAGTGTGGATTTTGGCTTAAAATTTCAGAAAGAATAGATTTGGCCTCTTCGAGTTTATCTAATGATGTATCGTATGTTACTCCAATCTCAACCGTTCTTTTTATATACGGTCTTTTACTGATATTCTCTATCATTTGACTGGCAAGTTCGCCGTTAGGAATAGTCACTAGATGACCGCTAAGAGTTCTAATTCTTGTGGATCTAAATCCTACCTCCTCAATAATCCCTTTATAATCACTAATATTTACAAATTCTCCTAACTCAAACGGCTTATCGGCAAAAATAATCAAAGATCCAAAAAAGTTTTTGATAGCATCTTGAGCAGCAAGGGCAACGGCTAATCCCCCTACTCCAAGTCCTGCTAAAATTGATGTGATAGGTTTATCGCTTAAAACCTGAGCAATTTGAACTAAAATTAAAACTACAATAGCAACTTTTAAAGTTTTACGGACCATTGGTACTACCATGTCATCAATAGTCGTTTCAGTTTTTTTAGTGATATTTGTTAATAGATAGTCAATCAAATCTACTAAACAATAAACGAAATATCCGATAGAGATAATAGTTAGTACAGATAAAATATCTCCAATAAGAAGATTTAGTGAAGTATTTATAGTTAAAAAACTCAAACTAACCTTCAACCCGATTACTAGAAATAAGAATGGTATAGCCCGTGAAATTGAAAGAAAAAATACATTTACTAATGATCCGACATTTAATTCATCTTTTTTATTTAATCTCTTTGATTTAGCGATGAGTTTTACAATAAATTGAACAAGGAATCCTAAAAAAATTGATCCTGCTAAAGAACTTACAAAAATTATAATATTATCAAAGTTGTTCATATTTAATCTTTCATGGAAAATATCTACCAATGTTGTAAGAAAAAAATAAAATTAAAGCGAATAAAAAAAATTGTTAGTTACGATGGCATTATTGCTTGATTATTTAGCGCAGAAGGAAACTCAAGGTAAAATTTTCTAATCACTTCAGCAATTTTTATTTTTAAAACCGAGTCGATTTCAACTAATGCTACATTTGGCATCAAATTAACGATTCTTTCGAGAAGTAAATCTTGAGGATCTAATGTAATAGGAATCCATGAAGATAGTAAATTTTTATTGATAATAAAAGGCAATGACCCAAGAATTCCAATATCGTTTTCATTATGAACTAATAATCCAGCTGTAGTACCTCGATCAAGTGTGACAACTTGAAAAAAATATAATGTATGATAGGCAATCCTTGTGTCGATATTGTTAATTACATCCGACTCAATATTTTTTTTTGAATTTAAGAAACTTAAATATGTTGAAATTACATTGCTTCCAATTTTTTCAGCAAACCTTAAGTCTTCCTCAAAATTATTTGATTTATACTTTTCAAGATAGAAATGACATACGCCCCTATATCTATTATGAGACGGGATATAAAAATATTTCTTCCCATTATCAAAAGCCTTTTCAATATGATTTGGAGCAATATCAGTAAGAATTTGTTCAAAAACTTTTGTTTGATCATCATCAGGAATGGATGGATTTAGATCAGCCATAACCCTCCAATAATAATCTGCATTTATAAATTTCATAAGGCTAATATGTAAATGTATAGATGGATGGATGGAATGAAAGGGATGAACAATTGCAGACAATGCAGTAGCTGAAATTAAATTTTTATTATTATTTGGTTTGTAATGAACTTGAGAAATATTAATGGATGCACTCAAAATAAAAGATGAATTTAAAAATTCAAATCTTTTTCCACCACCATTTTTACCCTCATTGCGATACCAAAAAATTTCATTTGGCAAAGTTTCATTAAATGTACTTAGTCCATCCGCGAAGCGACGTTGCAAATTATTAATCATGTTTAAACATGATTTTTCTTCAGCACCATCAGAATAGATTATTTTCATGATTAATAATTATGTAGATATCCATTCCTTTATCTCATTAGTTAACGAGATAATATCACGAACGATTGCTTTACCATCAGGCAGATTAACATCGTCTCCAACTGATAATCCCAAAAGTAATTTTGCTAATTTAGTTTCTGAAGATATTATTTTTAAATCATCATCTTGATCCCAAACACCTAATATAAAATATGTTATATGAGAATTATCTTCAAATTCAAGTGCTACACCTGTACCAATATTAATTTTATCTGTACTAATGTCAGTAAAATCAGTTGGTTTAACAATTTCTAAATCTTCAGCTAATTTTGCACCTTGAGCCATAAGTAATCCCTGGCGTTCTTTTGCATATTTAAACTCTGCATTTTCTCGAAGATCTCCATAACTTCTTGCAACTTCAATTTCCTTAGAGTTTTCTGGTATATCAATTTTCATTATTTTTTCTAGCTGCTGCTGTCTTTCTCTAAATGATCTTGAAGAAGTAAATGGAACTTCTTTTCTTTGGATAGTTGTATTAGTTGGAGTAACAATATCTTGAAGTTCCGGGTACTTTCTTAATACTTTTGCTAATAATGATTTTCTATCAAGTGTATCCCATCCTTGGCCTTCGTTAATTCTTCTCAAAAAATCTCTTCTTTGTTGATCAGTCATATCCTCTAATGATTCATATAACCAACCTTCTTGTTGGAATTTGTCACGTAGTTGATTTTGAGATCTCAATAAGATTCCCGACAAATTTAACTCTAACGATTCTTGGATTCTAAATGCTAAATCACTTCTCGTAATCAAACTCCATTCATTTAATAGATTTTGTGATTTTACACACCACAATAACATGGAAGCACTTGCTTTTCTTCTAGCTAAAGAATTATTCAAAATTTCAATTACTTCATCTTCCGCATCATATTTTCTTAAAGATGAAAAAATTTCGTTTAAAACAGAAAATCCTACTAATTGAATAATCTTTTTTAACCGAACAATTAATTCCTCTCTATCGTTTTCAATGAGAATAGATAATAAAGTTTCTAATTGTCGACTTGGTAATTTTTCTAAAATGATACCTAACTCATCTTCAATTAGTTGATGTAAAATTTTATCAACATCTAATCCCTCGGGATCAATATTGAATAATCTAGCAAAAATAAACCCTTCTGCTTTCCATTCAGGTTTTGATATTGGAGAACCGTTAATAATATAAGCTAATCGCTCACCTAGAATATTTCTTATTACATCAGACTCAATACATATTTTTTTATCAATGATATCCTTAAATTTTTCGAATAATTTTTCTATGTTATTTTCTAACTCAAGTTGCTTGAACCAACTATCGTCATATTCAGATGATATCCCTTCATGCAATTCAATAAAATCAGATCGTTTTTTTGGGATTTCAATTGAAGCGTCAGTTTTTAGTTTTTTCCTCGCTGCGTCCCAAAATTTCTTCCAATCATTTTCTGATACTATATTTGGTACCAATCGATCTATTAATCTTGAAACAGTCATGTTTCCATAACTTTTTAAAGCAAGTCTAACAACTTCTCCTGGATCTTTTTTTATCATATCATTTAAGTGATCAATATTATTGTGTCTGATGGATAAAATATGATCCTCCTTTAAAAGACTTAGTGACTCTACAGCGTAATTAAAAGCAATTACATGGTCGCTCTTTTTGTCAAAATCAATAACCAATTCGTTGTAAAAATAATCAACTTCAGAAATTATACCAAATCCCCATGTTTCATGAAAACACTGTGACCCCTCTTTAAGTTTCAATAAATAATTTAACTTATTAAAAGATAATTTAAGTGGTTCATCATTTTCAAATCCAGATGGCTTTATTAATTTTTGAGCATTTTTATTACTTTCATATATATATTTTAATTTAATAATAATATCATCTTTATTACAGGGATGATTTGCTATCCATTGTAAAATCATAACAGCATCTTGTAATCTTTTCTTTTCAATAAAAAAATCGATCAGTTCATTTGCACAATCAAGATCCTGATCAGAAATTGGAGAATCTGATATGTTTTCAAAATTTTGTTTTAACAATTGTACATCTAACTCATTATCATTTTTCTGACTTTCTAACCATTCCTTATTAATCAAATTGCTCATTATTTTTTCTCCCAACGAATAAAGCAGTGGAACATACTACTTTTTTAAAAATAAATAAAATGTTTTAATCATAAAGAAATATAAATTTAATTAATATGATGACATTAAAAACATTTGAATCTTACGATAAGTTAAAACAATCCTTAATTACCTTATTAATTGATAATATTAAATCTCCTAACTCTATTATGCTAAGCGGAGGTAAAACTCCCTATGAAACATATAATGAAATTGCAAAACTAAAACCTAAAATACACAAAAAATGTAAATTATTTTTATCCGATGAAAGATATGTTCCTTATGATTCAAAAGATAATAACGCTTATAATTTGTCAAATATGCTATCCGAACTTCAATGTCATGATAATTTCATTGCAGTTAATACTTCATTAGAAGTAAATCTTTCAAGTATTGACTATGGTGAAAAAATGAACTTACTTCCTTGTACAAAAATTGGATTATTAGGAATTGGAGAAGACGGTCATACCGCTGGAATTTTTTCAAAAAAAGATGCATTATCGTTAGATAAAAAATTAGCCTTTGTAACCGTTAGACCTAATAAAATGCTAGGTATATCTGTTTCAAATTATTTTATTCAAAATATTGAAAAGATTATTTTAATTGCTGTTTCAAATGCTAAGAAACAAATTCTTGAAGTTTTATTTAATGACCCATCTTCAATTCCAGCTGGAATAATTTTAAATAAACATCAAAATGTTGAAGTGTGGACGGATATAAAATTAGATATTAATTCTAATAAGTTATAGATTAAAAAATTTAATTAATGTATTACTTTCTCCTTCTATGGAGATAAGAATGAAAAATTATGAATTAATCGAAGATCGATTCATTAACGAACTAGATACAAATGCAAAATTTTATGTTCACAAAAATACCGGTGCAGAAATCCTTTTTTTATCAAATAATGATGATAATAAATGTTTTGGTGTTGCTCTAAAAACACCTCCAAGTGATTCTACTGGAATAGCACATATCTTAGAACATACCGTACTATGTGGATCGAAAAAATATCCTCTTAAAGATCCTTTTGTTCAACTTCTAAAAGGTTCACTCCAAACGTTCTTAAATGCATTTACATATCCGGATAAGACTTGTTATCCAGTAGCAAGTCAAAATTTGCAAGATTTTTATAACTTAACAGATGTGTATCTTGATGCTGTTTTCTTTCCATTACTCTCCGAAGATTTTTTTAAGCAAGAAGGATGGCATTATTTCCTTGAGGATATTGATGATGATCTTGAATACAAAGGTGTTGTTTATAATGAGATGAAAGGTGTTTACTCTTCACCAGATTCCATACTTATGGAAGCCTCTCAGCAATCTTTATTTCCAGATACAACGTATGGTTTAGATTCAGGAGGAAATCCAGAAAAAATTCCTGAACTTACGTATGATAATTTTATAAAATTTCATAAATTATTCTATCACCCAAGTAATGCTAGATTTGTTTTTTATGGTGATGACCCTGAAAAAAATAGATTTCAAATTTTAGATAAATATTTAAGTTTATTTGCCAAAACTAATCCTAATTCTGAGATTTCAAAACAAATACCATTCATGACTCCTTCAACGATTACAAGATTATATGCCATATCTGAAGATGTTGAAGATCCAAAATCAATGTTTACCATCAACTGGGCATTACCTTCTCCCACAAATACCGACGATATATTTATGTTTACAATTTTAGATTATATTCTTCTTGGAACTCCTGCATCTCCTTTAAGAAAAGCGCTTATAGAATCGGGATTAGGAGAAGATCTTACTGGAGGTGGATTAGAAACACATTTGAAACAAATGGTTTTTGTTATTGGATTAAAAGGAATTGAAAAAAACAAAATTAATACAGCTGAAAAATTAATTTTTAAAACACTAACTGAATTGGTTAATAACGGAATTAGTGATGATGACATTCAAGCTGCTTTAAATTCTTTTGAATTTGATCTCAGAGAGAACAATACAGGAGGATTTCCTAGAGGACTTTCTTTGTGGCTGAAATCTCTAAATGGATGGATTTATGGTGCAAATCCAATTGATTTAATTTCATTTGAATCTCCACTAAAATTAATAAAGGAAAAAAGTTCTAAAGAAGGATTTTATGAAAATATAATTCAAAAATATTTTATATCGAATAACCATCGCTCTATTGTCCTACTTCATCCAAGTGATACTTTATCAGAAAAAATTGAAAATAAAGAAAAGGAAAAATTAAGAAAAATTAAAAACGGAATGACTAAACATCAATTACTGGATATTCAACAAAAAACAAATCAACTTCTAGAATTGCAAAATAAACCTGATTCTGATGAAGCAATTGCTACGCTTCCTCTTCTTAAAAGATCTGATTTAGAAAATAAAATCAAAACTTTAACATACAATCAAAATAGAATTAATTCTATTGAAATTACTGAGCATCCATTGTTCACTAATGGAGTTTTATATTTAGATATTAGTTTTGATCTTCAGTTTTTAAATCCACAAGAATTACCTTTAGCGTCACTTCTCAGTAATCTATATTTAGAAATGGGTACAAACAAAGAGGATTATTCCTCATTGTCCAAAAGAATCGCAATGAAAACTGGAGGAATTAACGGTTCTCCATTTATTTCACCTCTCTCAGAAAGTGATCAATCTGTGAAAAGATTTTTTCTTCGTGGTAAATGTATGAATCACCAATCTAATGAACTTTTAAATATTTTTACTGATATATTTCTTGAAGCAAATTTTGAAAATAAGGAAAGATTTAAACAAATTCTGTTAGAGCAAAAATCAGAAATGGAAACAATGATAGTTCCAAGAGGTCACTCAGCTATTATGACTCGTTTAAAAGCAAGAGATCATGAAGCTCACCTTGCAAATGAACAAATTGGTGGAATTGATGCATTATTCTTTTTAAGAAATTTAATCGAAGATGTCGAAAAAAATTGGGATGATGTACTTAATACATTAAAAGTAATACATCGAAAACTTATTCACTCTAATTCTATCAAAATTAACATTACATCAGATCAAAATACTATAAATGAAATTCGGCCATTAATATCTAATTTTTGTTCAACAATTCCTTTAAATTCTATTGATTCGTTACACATTCAAAAATTAGAAACTACATACCCCAAAGATGAAGCGTTGATAATTCCAAGTAGAATCAACTTTGTGGGAGCTTCATCGAATTTATATAATTATGATTATAATTTTCATGGTTCATCATTAGTTATAACAAGATATTTACAAACTGCTTGGTTATGGGAAAAAATACGAGTTCAGGGTGGTGCTTATGGAGGTATGTGCTCTTTTGATTATAGATCAGGATCATTTGTATTTGCCTCATATAGGGATCCTAATCTTCAAGATTCAATAGAAGTTTATAAAAATACTGGAAACTTTTTAAAAAACCTAAAACTTTCTGACGATGAATTAACCAGATCAATTATTGGTGCAATTGGTCAATTAGATTCATATCAACTTCCAGATGCAAAATCATTATCAAATTATCAACGGATGCTAATTAATTATACTGATCAAGAACGTCAAAAATTACGAAATGAGGTCTTATCTACAAGTAAAAAAGATTTTCAAAAGTTTGGTGATGTTCTTAGTAAAGCATTTAAAGATCCTAATATTTTAGTTTTATGTGATAATGAGAGTGCAAATGAAGCAAATATTAGAAAGTTGACTAATATTTTCTAAAACTAATCATCTGAATTGTTTGTTCCAAACTGATTTTTGAAATCAAAATATAAATCTTTTTCATCCTCGTTCATATAATCTTTTATATCTTCGATAACAGAACCTTGTCCGTTAAAGGATTTCCAGATAATTCCAAAATCTTCATTTAAGCACTTATACGCACTTTCACTATCTTTTCCGGCTTCAGTCAGAACAATAACATTTATCGAAGGCCATGATTTTTTATCTGGTCCATAGGTATCTCTAATCATATTAGCAAAAGATCGAGCCATTTTATTTGGCTCATTATCCTTAACTCTTCTTGCTTCCCAACCTACTGCGGTTGTGTCAATAACTTGCCAACCATCAATGTAGTTTGTTGTAAGAATAAAAATTGTATCTGGTTTTTGTTCTAATAATGCCCAGGCAACAGACCTACCCCAGTGAGAAAATGCTTGACCGACATTATAATTTGGATTTTTTGCAAAATCTGTAAATTCTGCAGCATCAGGAGCGTATTTTTTTCTAATAAGTTCATCAATTTCATATGGATAAACCCATTTAGGCGCAAAAAATGGAAGTTCTTCTTCTACTCTTGTAGGCCAACTCGACGCGGCTCTATTTACAGCTCCTCGAGCTTCACTACCAATAGAAAAACAATGTTCATATTTATCATTTGCTTCCGGATCAATAGGATTTACAGGCTGCATCCAATTAATAACTTTAGCTTTATTGGCTGAACTTGCCGTTATCATATTTGGAGACATTGCCCATGTATCAGCTGCAAAAAAAGCTGCTATATTAAATAATGTATAACTTGGAAGTTCTGAAATAAGATCTGCAAGTCTGTTTCTAATTGTTAGGGCAGTCATTCTTGAGAACGGCGTGTATGTTGCGTTATTTCCATTCATTCTAGAGGCCATCGTAGCAGGACCAAAATGAACTAAAAAACAAACCTTTTCACCATTCGCTTTAGTTCCAAAAAAATCCATTTCTGGCATTGTAAATCCTATTGCCTCAACAGAACCACCTCCATCACCAGCAGAACCCATACCACCTTTTACTCCAGTTATTTCAGGCATTTTAAATTCAGGTGTTTGCCGATTAATATTTTTGACAACAATTTGTTTTCTTAACTTAGGTTTAGGTTTATTTCTTTTTTCTTTAATAGGTACTTGTAATTTTTTAAGTTTTTTTACTGGTCGTTTTACAGGCTTTGCTTCAAATGTCTTATCATCTTTTTGAATTACTGTAACAGCAACATAGCTAAGGGCTATAACGACAATTAATAAATGTAGTCCAATACTGATTAAAGCCGCACTTGATTTAGCATGCTTTGCAAAAAAACGCTTTTTTGCCATAAAGAAATCCTTAATTTACATTGTCATACTAAATGACATATTTTTTACATCAGCAGCAGCGCATGCATCCATAACATCGATAATTCTTCCGTGCAATGCTTTGTCTTCAGGCAAAATATTAACAATTAATTCACTACCTGAAGTATCAGCAGCCTCCTTTAAAGATAATAATTGACCGATTAAATCGTCTAAATTATTTTCATCCTCACCAAAAATCATTCCTTCAATTAATATGTTACCATCCTCCGAAACTTCTATTAGTACCTCGATGGGAATATCCAATGATTCGGGAACATCAACTTTTGCTGGTAACATAAAACCTAAATCTGCTTCCTTTTTAATTAATGAAGCTGTAACCATAAAGTATATCAATAACAGAAAAACAACGTCGATCAGCGGAGCGATTTGAAGCTCAGCTTTCTTATTCATCATGTCATCAAGTAACTTCATAAAATCTACTCCTCAAAAGTTGCATATATTAAATCTGTGGCTCCAACTTCACCACATGCAATCATTATCTCCTTACATGTTTTATACTCAACACGCTCATCGGCTCGAATTAATATTTTTAACTCTGGATTGTTATTTAATTCTCCATCTATTAAAACTTTTAATTCTTCAATGCTTACTGGTAAGGTCCCCGCATAGATAATATTGTTAGCATCAATTGATAGCATCATACGATTCTTTGTATCTTCTGGTACTTTTGCATACTCGGATTCTGGGATTGCAACTTCAACTTTCTCTAATTCTGTTACAACTGACGC
>MDTE01025341.1_pt1 | contig 11552 bp, 15 predicted proteins | sample 811231 | NCBI WGS metagenome assembly MDTE01 (sample SAMN05326651, study PRJNA326480) | marine metagenome | isolation source: seawater | place: Indian Ocean: Red Sea | collected 2010
GATTTCTTTCTATCAATGTCCTGTAATAAGGACTGCCACTATTGTACAAGTTATACTTTAGAGATGAGAAACTTGACCGTAGATATGGATTTCTTAAAACAAACTTTAGAATATTTTAAAAACTACAAAATAAGAATATGTTTATTAGGTGGAGAACCAGGTTTAATTAAAAATTTAGATGATGTTATCAATGAAATTAAAAAATATCCTAACTTTGTATGTTCAGTATTATCTAACTCTTTTATTCGTAAAAGATATCCACATATATTAGAAGATGAAGATATACTTTATGTTGAACATAACATATTAGATTTTTATGAGAACGAAGTAAAGATGTTAGGTAATTTTGATTTTGTTCCTGAAAACGATAAGAATAATTATAATGTAGTAGTAAGAACACCTAATTATTTTAAATACAAAGACAATCATCCTGAAGTATTAAAAAAATTAGATCATAAGAATACTATGTGGAAAGCATTTAACGGTAGGTCAAAAGAATTTACAGATGTTATACAAGCAGATGAAATAGATAGGAAAATGTGTGCTGCTTTTCCTATGGTGCCTGTTATTGATTTTGAAAAGAAACATATAGTACATTGTAGTAAAAAGTTTGCTAATAATACTGAATTGTCCAGAGCGTTTCCATTAACACAAAAAAATGTTGACGATATGATGAATTTCAGATTATTTAAATATGAAAACTATTGTAAAACTTGTACTGAATTTGTACAACCTAAAGGACATTTTCCTATGAGAAAATATGCTAAAGTTTTAACTGAATCAGAAAGAATGCAAGAAGAATTGGAACCGATAGATGATAATTAAAAATAAATTTGGTGAAATTAATCCACTTGAAGATATAGATTTTAGATGGACAAAGACTTTAGGAATATCTATGTCTGGTGGAGCGGATAGCACTATGTTATGTTATTTGCTTGCTAAATGTATATCAGAAGATAAATTAAATATGTCTATACAACCTTATAATGGTTATGATATGAATTTACCTGAGGATTCTAATAAACTTCCTTATATTATAGAGTACATAAGAAATAGATTTCCAGAAGTTGATTTAAGATGGCCAATGTCAGTAGTTTTTCCTAATCCTGAATGTAAAGATATAAAAAATCTCTATATAAGAGATTTAGTAAAAAAAATGATGTATAAAAATTGGGATGCTAGAGTAGTAGGAATAACATTAGGTCCTCCCATAGAAGTACAAGAAAAATTTAAAATTATTGGACCACAATCTAATATAAAAAGATTACCAGGATATCATTTATATAGAGAAGTTATAGAACACGGTCCTGATAGTTCAGGTCCTTTTAAAACTATTGATAAACGATTTGTTATACAATGTTATAAAGATTTTAATATGATTGATCTTTTAGAAAAAACTGAATCTTGTACTGAAAATATTAAATGTACAGATAAAATAAAATGTTGGTGGTGTACAGAAAGAGAATGGGCAATAAAGGAAGTTTTCAATGAATAAAATATTTGCAGTAGCATTAAATTTACACGACCAAAATACTTATGATGGAGTGTGGCATAATCAAAGAGAAAGATTTACTAGATTTAAACATAATCTTCCGTTGAAAGCAGACTCATATGCACACGAAGAATTATTAAACACAAATGATTATTTTTTGAATAATGAATTTGTAAATGAATATTTTAAAAATAAATTAGATAATAAAAATAATTCCGTTTGTCGGACAAATGAACAATTATTAGCATTTTCAATGACTTCTGGTGGTATTAGAATGTGTAGATATATGTTACCATTAGAAGTATTTAATTTTAAACCTAAAAAATTATGGGACTATTGTATGGTTGATGGTATGTATTTTATAGACCATCATCAATCTCACGCCACATATGCGTTTATTAATTCTGGTTATGAACAATCAGATATACTTGCTATAGATGGTATTGGTTATCAACATAGATGTATATTTGTTGATAAAGATGAAAATATAAAAGACTTATCAAAAGAATTGCCTTTAGGATGGTTATGGAATCAAATGTCTAAATTAACAGGATTTGGTTCGTTGGGTGCAAGTAAACTTATGGGTCTAGTAGGTTATGGTAAATTTAATCAATACTATTATGATATATTTGAAACAATATTTGCTGGAGAAATAAAAGAAAAAAATTATAAAGAGCATAATTTAATTAATGTAGAAAAATATGGAAGAGAAGATTTAGCATTTACACTACAAAAATTTACACTAGATAAAATAAAAGAGCATATCTATCCACTTAAAACTTGCGAAAATCTTTGTATTGCAGGAGGTGTTGCTTATAATGGATATATGAATGAAGAATTTACAAAACATTATAAAAATGTTTTTGTTCCACCTGCTGTTGGTGATGAAGGTCAAGCAATCGGTGTTTATCAACACGCTGATTATACACTTAATGGAAATAAACATAAATCAAAAACATTTGCTGGTAAAACATATGATTATGTAGGAGATGAAAAACTAACCTCATACAAAGAGATTGCACAATCAATAGCAGATGGCAAGATTGTAGGTTGGTTTCAAGGTAGATCGGAAAGTGGTAATCGTGCTTTAGGTAATAGAAGTATATTAGCAGATCCAAGAAGAAAAGATATTAAAGATGTTATTAATAGTACAATAAAAAAGAGAGAAGACTTTAGACCATTTGCGCCTGTTGTAATGGAGGAACACTATAAAGAATACTTTGATACAAATAGTCCTAGTCCTTATATGAGTAGAATAGTAAAAGTTAAAACTGATAAAGTGCCTGGCGTAACTCATATAGATAATACTGCTAGAATACAAACGGTTAATAAAGAACAAAATAATAAATTGTATGAATTGATAAGAGAGTTTTATGTTATCACAGGTATACCTATGTTATTGAATACAAGTTTTAATTGCCACGAACCTATTGTAGAAACACCAGAGGACGCAATTAAAACTTTTAAGAAGACAGATTTAGATTTGTTAGTAATTAATGATTGGATGATGAAAAAATGAAACCATTTGATTTATTAGAAGAAAGAAGAAAACACGTAAGAGTTTATAAAAAGAATCCTATTCCTCCTAAAGAGCAAATAGAAGACGCATTATGGAAAGCGTGGAAAACAACACCATCTAAAAATAGTGCTATGGCATATACGGTTTATGTTTATGGTCCTAATTCTCAAAACTATAAAGATATATGCCATCAAATGTGTCATAGAAATCATATAAAAGCAGAAATGAAAGCAGTACAAGAAGGATTACAAGATATGACACAAGGTGGTAAATTAAATCCTGATTATGCACATATAGCAAATGCTCCTTGGTTGTTTGGTGTTCATAGTAGAGTTTTAAAACAAATGAATCCATATTATCAAAGACAAGAGAAACAAGGTCATTTTGCGGATCAAAGATATGAAAAAAGAGTTAATACAATTGTTGATTCTGTGGCAGTAGAAGTAGGATTGTTTATTCAAAATCTTACAAACTATTTGTTAGAATATAATATTGATGTTTCTTATACTTCTTGTTTTCCTAGAGATCCAAAAATATGGCAAATTGCTGGTATGCCATTTGTTAAGTATAGACCTATAACATTAATGTCAGCAGGATATGGTGAAGTATATAGAAGACAGGTTTTATCTACACAGAATAGATCACACGAAGATTATAAACCAGATATAAAAGAAGTAATAGAATGGAAATAGATTTAAAATTATTTAAAAATATAATGGAAGAAGGCAGAAACAATACTGACCTTTTGGATTCATTTAGTCCTAATCAGTTTAAATCTAAAGAAAGATTAGTTAAACTTATTAGAGATGAGTTAACAATTTCAACTGATTCAGAAATAGTAATTTTTGGTGGTTGGTATGGCAGTATATTAATACCTTCATTTAAAGAAGTAAAAAAAATTACATTAATTGACAAAGATGAAAATGTTATTGGTGTAGCAAAAAATAGATTATTTAATCATTATAAGAATGTAGATTTTATATGTGATGATGTTTTTGGAAAATATAGAGACCAATATCAAACTGCTGATTTGTTTATTAATACTTCTTGCGAACATATGAAGTCTATGAAAGAGTGGGGACCAGCACCAACTTATAAAAATCCTTGGTGGAAAAGATGTTCTCCTGCTCACTTTGCTTTTCAATCTAATAATATGTATAATATACCAGGTCATATAAATTGCGTTTCTTCAATAGAAGAATTTAAAGAACAATTACCTGATAATGCAGAAATATTAATAGAAGATAAACTAAAAGAGGATAGAGGTATTAGATTTACATTGATAGGTAAGATATGAAAAGAGTAATATACAGCGTTTATGTTGATATACCATCAAAAGAACATTATGGTGAATCTAAATTAAAATACGATACAACTGAAAAGGCAGATATAACGGTTAATGCTTTTAAGAAACATTATGGTCAATTAGTTAATAGTAAAAGAAAATATGGCGATTATCTAGGCATTGAGTTTAAGTTATTTCAATATGATGAACAATATAGAACCTTTGAACATAATTTTAAAAAAGACTTTCCTATGTTTACAGGTTATGAAATTATAAATTTTTACAAGATACATTTACTATATCAATTAGCAAAACATTATGATGAGATATTATACCTAGATTTTGACGCAGTACCTTTAACTAAAGAATCTTTCTTTGAACATTGGGATTTATCAAATGGTATTTGTGTATATAATAATAACTCTATGGTTAGAAAAGATAGACTTGTTAGTCAAAGTATTAGAAGTCCATCAGCGAAATATTTTAATTGTCAAGCAATGTTAATTGCAAAAGGACTTGGTGCAAAAAATGATGTTATTAATACAGGCATTATTGGTGCAAGAAATGTAGATTTATTTAAATTAGATTTCTTTGGTGGATTTAAAGATACAATAGATTTAATGACAAAGTTAAGAAGTGATACAAGTTTATATCCTCAAAATATTGCTGATATGTTTCGTTATGATAATGAAACAATATTTTCATACAAGAAAGAGATTAATCAAATTAATATACAATGGTTAGATGATAAGTGGCATTATTTTTTAGACAATCAAAAATTTATACCTGAAGATACAAAGATAGTCCATTGTGTTTGTAAAGACTTTGATTTGGTTTGGAGAAGAATGAATGCTTAAAATATGTACCGTATATCATAAAGGTTTTTATACACCAGATTATGTATCAAAGTTATATAGAAGTTTAAAAAGAAACTCATCTATACCTTTTGAATTTATTTGTTTAAGTGATACAGATGTTGAGGCAGATTTGATATTGCCATATAATCACCACGATAAGATTAAGAAACATTGGCACAAACTAAAATTTTTTAGTCCAAATTTTGCTTATCAAAAACCTGGAGATGACATTATAATTATGGATATTGACCAAGTGATTACGGGCAATGTAGATAATCTTATAGGTTATCCTGTACAAGATAATGAAATGATTACCTATGGTATATGGTGGGAATCAAAGTTAAAAACAAATGGTGGATTTTATAAGTTTAAGTCTGGTAGTTTAAAGCATATATGGGATGATTTTGCTGAAAATCCTGACTATTGGCAATTACACTATTATAAAACTGGTGATGTACATACAAAATACTATGGAGAGCAAAACTATGTTAATTGGAAGATACAAGAATATAAAACTAAATTAACTAGAACACCTGAACAATGGATATGCAAATACTCTTCCGATTATAGAGAAAATTTAGATTTAAATAAAGAATATTGTAGAAAATTTAATACAGATTATATGATACTTGGAAATGTCAATAAATATATTAAAGTGATACATTTTACAGGACCAGGTAAAACTATACACGAACACAAAGATGAATTTATAAAGGACTATTGGAATGGATATTAAAAGTAAATGGCAAAAAATGTTCTATGAGTGGGACAAAGAAAAAGATATTATGAGAACAATGCAAAAATGCCAAAGAAATTGGGATTATGATAAATGGATTCATCAAGGACCTATAATAGGAGAATGTGTTAAAGAATTATTATGGGTTGCCACAAACTCACCTACTAAACAACACGAAGGTTATTTTGATGTATATTATACAGCAAATAGAAAAGTAGTAGAAGAAATATCCAGATATACTTGGGGTTATACTCATAGAAGAACACCACCAGCAACTTGGAGAAACTCACAAGCAAATGCAAGTGCTTATTTTGTATGGGTTGCAAAAGAACCTAACTCTACATTAAATTCCAATGCAGATGGAACCCCAAAATCTAATACAGATAAAAATAGATGGCAAAATGCTTATTGTAGTATAGGAATATCTTTGGGTTTAACTATGAGAGCGGCAGTTAGTATGGGTTTTCATACAGGTGCAAATAAGAGTCATAACGATTTAAATGGTGATGACTTCTGGCCAAAAAGATTAGGTATAATGGCAGAAGTAGAAGCAGGTACAAAAGAAATATGTTATGGTTTAGGAGTAGGGTATCCACAAGAAGGAAAACCTCGTTGGGAATCAGATGAGGAAGAATTAATGATTGGTGCTGCTAATGGCAGTAAGATTACAACAACTGGACAAGAAAAACATCCTAGAACAGGTAAACAAATGAGAAAAGCAAGAATAGTAAACATAAAAGAGTTTGGTGGTAAATTAGCAAATGATCCATATGGTAATCTTCATACAATTCCTACAACTTGTGAAATGAAAATAAACTCTAATAGATGGCGTGGCATTGAAATTAAAGAAATAATATGAGAATAATTTGTTGTAAGTTTGGTAATAAATTTACTAATTGGCATATTAAAAATTTGAAACATATGATAGACACTTATTCAGGTCTAAAGTATGATGAGTTTGTTATTGTTTCATCCGATTTATATGGCAATTGGTATAATAAATTTCAAATGTATGACATTTATAGAGATGGAGAAAATTTATATTTTGATTTAGATGTTATTATCTATGATAAATTGCCTAACTTAATTAGAAAAGATTTTACATTATTAGATGATACTTGGTGGAGAGAACCAGCGCATACACCACTAAACTCTTCCGTTGTATCTTGGACAGGTGATGTATCTCATATATGGAAAAAATTTAAAGAAAATGATAAGTATTATTTAAACAAATATTATAAAGGTAGTGATGAGTTCTATTATAAAGAAATAGAATATAAAACATATGATAAAGTTTGTCCTAAATTTAATGCAGAAGCACCAGATAAAAATTATAGTATGTGTACACTTGGTCAATTACATCACATAATGGAAGAAGGTTGGACTGGTTGGTGGACTCCGTATTTCATAAAGGATAAAAATGTTTACTTATAAAGCAATAGATTTAAATATAACTAAAGAAGATATTGATTTAATTTCTCAACAAGTAAAATCTCTAACAGATGAACATTGGCATTTCAATTCTTATAGAAATTGTGATATATTAAATTTATATAATGCAGGTGGTAAAACAGAAGCAGGTTTCAATAAACAAGGAGAGTTTAAATGGACTAAAGCGGGAGAGTTATGTCCACACTTAATTAAAGTTTATAATGAAAAGATTAAATCTATTTTTACAAAAGAAGGTAAAATACATATTTTAAGAACAAGAAAAGGTAATCATATACCTACACATTTAGATTGTAGAGAGAAAGAGATACCAGAGTTTCATCAAAAGTTTAGACTTGCATTAACAGGTAAATTAGATAGTTTATATTTTTTAGATAAAGATAATAATAAAGTATATGCACCTAACATATACAACACATATATTTTAAATGGTGGTCACCCACACGGATTAGAACCAGCAGATGAAAAATTAACTTTATGTATAGGGTCGCCTTGGACAGGTGAAGATAATTATTTAAATGAATTATATACAATGAATGTATCAACACCAAAATTAGAAAAAGAGTGGATAGAATGGTAGAACCTACACATAACATATTTGGAAAATTAGACGCTCAATGGTGTTTAGAACAATGTAGATATATTGTAGATGAATTACCTAGAACAGAAAAATCTAATGCTAGTGGTAAGTTCTTTAACACTTATGAACAATGGAAGTTTCATAAGTCAAGTAATCTTCCTATTATGAAAAAGTTTAGAGAAGAATTAGAAAAACATTTACCAGAGTGGGAAAAGATATACAATAGAAAACCACGAATAGATTTCTTTATATTAGCATATACAAAAGATAGTACAAAAGAAATGTCTATATGGCATACTGACAAATATTTTTATGATGGTCAATTTCACTTAACCGTACAAGGTAATGCTAATATTGAAACAGAAAAAGAAACAATATTTTTAGATAATGGAACATTATGGTATTTGAATGGTACTACATATAAACATAAGATTAATACTAACAATGAATCTGTTGAAAGATTTGAATTATGTTGTCCAATTTATCAACATCAAAAACATATAGACGCTTTAATGTCTTGTGTTAAAGATGATACTAAATTAGTTTATCCAAATAACGAATTTAAAAAAATGGTTAATACTGAAAAAGAAGGTGTTGAACAATCAATTAAAGAAGGTAAAGCAAGTTCAGTATTATCTGAAAATAAGGGACAACATATAGCAAACTGGAGTGATAAAAGATGAAACATTATCATCAATTAATATCTTATGGGGATCAGATAGAATTAGAAACTAGATGTAATCCAGATAAACTTTTAAAAGAAATAAAAGATTTTGATTGGAAACAATACAATCCTAGAAAAGAAATTAATAGATATGGTTTAAGTGTAACTAGTTCAGATGGTACTAGAAATGGTATTGACCTAGATTCTTTATATGAATATAATAAAGAAAACGGTACAAAATTTGATGAAGACTCTTTTAAAACATTTACAGATGTTTATTATAAAAGTGAAGAAACACAAAAGTTAGTTGAACCATTTAAACCTTGGTTGTGGAGAACACACTTTTTAAACTTTAGAAAAGGTGGATATTTTCCTCCTCATAGAGATATGAGAACAAGTAAAGAACAAAAAAGTATGAGATTATTAGTACCTATAAGTCTATGTAATCCAGCAGATATGTATTTTATGTATGAGAATAAACCTCTATATTTTAAATATGGTTCAGTATATTTTTTAAATACAAATAAAATGCATTCTATATTTTCTTATTCTGACAAAGCAATTATGTTAGTTATGAATATTGAGTGTAGTGAGGATTCAGTTGAAAAGGTAACTAAATTATTTAGATGGAAGTAATATTATTAGGTTTTATATGGTATCAGATTATTGCTATCTTTGGGATATCAATAGGTTTGCATAGATATTATGCACATAGAATGGATTTTAAAATTTCAAAGTTATATGAGATTTTAATTTTATTAATGATAACTATAGCAGGTTCTAGGTCTGTAATAGGTTGGTGTGCTGCTCATAGAATACATCACACATATGCTGATACAGAAAAAGATCCGCACTCACCAGATCATAAAGGTTTTTGGAATGTTGTATTTAATCTTTGGACGATACCTAAAATAGAAAGAAGATTAGTTAAAGATTTGTTAAAAAACAAATTAGTTGTATTTCAACATAAATATTGGTATGAAATACTTATCATAATTTCAATTATTTCAACATTAATTAGTGTTAAATTTTTTACTATATTTGTTGTTATACCTTTTATTTTGAGTTATATAGGTTATGGATTATTTAATGCGTTGGGTCATAAAGATTATAAACCTGTAACTAATGTGTTTATATATTTGTTATCTAATGGAGAAGCATACCACGATAAACACCACAATGATGGTGGTAAAATACGATTAGGTAAATGGGATATATCTGGATGGATAATAGAGAAAATATTAAAATGAGAAAAAGACAAAACTTACCAAATTTTTGGAGATTAAATACGGAAGTTAATGCTGAAAAACTATTAAAGGTTGTTAATGATAACAAGCATAGATTTGATGAATATAGAGATCATTTAAATAAAGGTTGCGATACATTTTCAACACATTGTAATGACGCATATGTACAAGTACCAATTACTACTTTTAAAGATTTAGGTTATAGGATTCCTAATAATATAACAGGAAGAGATGGAGAAGGTGATGAAAGAAATTACCAAGAGATAGTTGATTGGGCAAAAGGGACTTATATAGAAGAAGTCTTAAATAATTTTTTTATTTCAAAAACTACAAGAACAAGATTAATTATTATGAAACCAAAAGGTTTTATTTTACCACATATGGATTATAATACAACTTATGGAGTAAGGTATCACATACCTTTACAAACAAATCCTTGGTCGTATATGGGCATACAAAGAAAAGAGGATGCTCCTCAAATAAAACATTTACCTGCTGATGGTGGTGTATGGTTTATTAATCAAGGTTGGAAACACTCTGCTTGGAATTTTGGTGAAACAGATAGAATACATTTAATAGTTTCTGTTATGGGGCAGGATGATCTCAATTAATGATATTATAAACGATAAAGAAAAAATGTTATCTTTGGCAGAAATGGCAAAGATTGATTCAACTAATTACAATAAAAAAAATTTTGAAGATAGATTAGATGGTTACCTAGCATTTCATACAGCAACTTATAAAGATGAAGTTGTTGCAATGTCAGGTATGTGGCAAAGTACACAATGGGATCCTAAACTAGTTAGAATATGTGATCGTACATATTATTTTAAAAAGGCAAGAAGTGGTGCATTATCATTTTTAAATGAGAAAGAATTAAAAGCAATTGCTTCAGATTATTTTATACCTTTACAAACAAAGATTGCTTTAGATAAAGGACTAGTTCCTTTTTATTCTGTATGGGGAGAGAAAAGAAGACCTGGTTTAGAGAAACAAGTTAAAAGATTTAATGAGAAAAAGACTTATCAATATAAAATACTTCCAGGTATGTATTTTACTTGTTCAGGTCCTATTAATGAGAAAGAGCAATGCAGGCAGAATATATCTATATTAGATACTCCTGATAATCATATTTTTTGTTTACCTAGATTGTAGGTTCTTTATCTTCAAAATCTTCTACTGATCCACTTACCGTAGTTCCACTTAAATAGAGTGCTCTAGCATTTTCATTATCTTGTATTTCAGATTCCGCTAAGAAGTTTAATGATTCTGCTTGGTCTACAAATCCAAGTTTAATATATTGTTTTAAACCGTCATCTGATTCTTTGACTTCATAATGAGTTATTTTTGCAGGATCAGAATCCTTGTATTCGTTGACTTTATCTATAACATCGGCCGATGGTGAAAACCACGCAACATCTGTGTTAGGTCGTGTATATTTTGCTAATATCCAGTATGCCATAATTTTTATTCCTTATAATAATACTATTATTTATACCGTATAAATATAACATATATTATAACATAAGGAGAATATAATGTCAATAACCATAGATGGAAAAGTGTATGATGAAACGAAATTTAGCATAGGATTGCGAAATCGTATTACTGCTAGACAAGAGATTGAGGCAAGTAGAGTCAGACACGATATTGAGTTGGAAAAAATTGCAGTTCTAACAGAATTTTACAATAAAAAAATAGTAGAATTGATGAAAGCAGAGAA
>MDTE01053055.1_pt1 | contig 11551 bp, 8 predicted proteins | sample 811231 | NCBI WGS metagenome assembly MDTE01 (sample SAMN05326651, study PRJNA326480) | marine metagenome | isolation source: seawater | place: Indian Ocean: Red Sea | collected 2010
AACGGGGTGTTGCCGTGAACTTATTCAGCCAGCTCATCAGCGCCATCGGCGCCGGACGTATGGTGCTGATCGGATCGATCGCGATAGGCGTAATCGTGTTTTTCGCATTTCTGACAGCCCGCCTGACGGCACCGCAGATGGCCCTACTCTACGCCGATCTGGACCTGAATGATTCAAGCCGTATCGTCGCCGAGCTCGAAAGCGCGAATATTCCCTATCAAATCCGCGCCAACGGCGCACAGCTCATGGTGCCGCGAGAGCAAGTCCAAAGATTGCGAATGTCGTTGGCACAGGAAGGGCTGCCACAGGGTGGGTCGATGGGTTTCGAGATTTTCGATCGCAGCGATGCCCTCGGAACCACTAACTTCGTACAGAACATCAACTTTGTACGCGCTCTCGAAGGTGAGCTAGCACGAACGATCCGATCTCTCGACAAAGTAGCAGCGGCAAGGGTTCACCTCGTGCTGCCACGACGAGAATTGTTCGCACGGGAATCCCGCGATCCCAGCGCATCAATTATCCTGCGTACGACCGGCGCTGCACAACTCGATAAAGGTCAAGTCGCGTCGATCCAGCACCTAGTTGCAGCGGCAGTGCCGAAGCTGTCACCCACCCGAATCTCCATTGTCGACGACAAGGGCAACTTGCTAGCTCGCGGCACAGGTGAAGACGATGCCAGCGGCGTAAACGCCTCTCTATCGGATTTTCAAACCAGCTACGAATCGCGGTTGCAGCAATCGGTAGAAGCCTTGCTGGAACGGACCGTGGGCATCGGTAAGGTTAGAGCAACGATCTCGGCCGATATGGATTTCGACCGCGTGACCACCAGCGATGAAACCTTCGATCCCGACGGGCAGGTGGTACGGTCTACACAGACCATTGAAGAATCTTCTTCCTCGATCGACTCAGAGGGTCAAGAGCCAGTTTCCGTCGGGACCAATTTGCCCGAGGCACAGGGAGCACAAGGCGCCGCAACTCAAAGCGTCACCGAAAACGCTCGCTCAGAGGAAACAGTCAACTTCGAGATTTCACGCACCAACCGTACTCAGGTTCACGAAACAGGCATCGTACGCCGACTCTCCGTAGCAGTACTCGTCGATGGTACTTACACCGTGGCGGAGGACGGAACCCGAACCTACAATCCGCGCAGCGACGAGGAACTCGAACAGCTCGCGTCACTAGTGCGCTCATCGGTCGGCTTCGATCAATCGCGCGGCGATTCCGTCGAAGTCATCAATATGCAGTTTGCAGCTGTCGAAATCGAAGACTTCGGCGAGGTGGAAGCAGCGTTCCTAGGCCTTGGAAAAGCTGACTACTTTAAGATCGCTGAATTCCTGTTGTTCATTATCGTTTTCGTACTGGTCATTCTGCTGGTGGTGCGGCCTATCGTAAGCCGTTCGATGACCATCGGCACACCCGAAGAAGCGCTGGCGGAAGGAATGGGAGAGTTCGAAATGGATACACCGGCGCTTGAGGGCCCTAACGTAGAAGATACCACCGTGGAAGACGGGATGATGGACATGGCCCAGGTCGAGGGTAAGGTGAAGGCCTCTGCGGTCAAAAAGGTCGGTGATATCGTCGACAAACACCCTGACGAAGCACTATCGATCATTCGCAGCTGGCTCTATGAGAATGTCTAGAACCCGGCAATCGACCCCACGAACGATGGCGCAGCACTCTACAATACAATTCCTTGTATTGCCGTTGCATAGGCTAGGCCATACCCAACGGAGTTGAGCGGACACATGGCCAACCCGACGGAAAAATACCTGTTTGAGCAGGCCTTCGTGCCTGAACCACCCCAGGAAAACCCCCAAGTGGCGGTCGAAAAAGTCGAGGAGATCGACCCCTTCCTCTACACCGAGGAAGACCTGCTCGCCGCTACGGCACAAGCACGCGAGGAAGGCCTAACTCTTGGACTCGAACAGGCAAGAGCCGAGATCGCTCACCATGCGGCAAAACTGCTCGAACTGATAAGTGAACAGCTTGCAACGATCCAGCAGGCCGAAACCACTACCCGTGACGAAGCGCGCTACGAAGCCGTCGAAATGGCTTATCTAGTGGCGAGAAAGCTCGCGCACACCCTAATCCTACAGATGCCGCAGGCGGACATTGAGGAGATGATTGGGACCTGCCTGCGCGACCTAGCTATTGGCTCCCAGGAGCCGCGGGTACGCATTTCGGTGGCACCTCAGTTGGTTGCTCCCATCACCGAGCACTTTGCCGACAGCTCTAAGCGCCAGGGATTTGGAGGCGAGGTTATCGTTGTCGAAGACGCGAACATGGACATCGCCGACTGCCGCGTAGAATGGAAAGACGGCGGTGCCGAGCGTAGCAGCACCGAGATCTCGCAACTCATCGATGATGCCGTACAGCGATTCCTCCAAAACTGCAAAGCCGCGATCGATCCGGTACGCAACCCCGAAGCAGCGATCGAGCGAGCCGCCGAATCGGCAGCCCATGACGCCGAAACCGTGGCATCAAAGACCCCGCTAGACGACTCTCCCACGAAGGCAAGCGACTTGGCAGAAGCAGACCCAGCAATCATCGACCTCTCTCCCAAACCAGTCGCTAAAACATCGATGCCGATTGATGAAGATGACCAAGGCAAGCCGGCAGATACTGATTCCACAACCCAGCCAATCGGGGAACTTCTAACCCCCGAAGAGATCGACGTCGAGCCAGGAGCCACAACGGATCCGATAATTGAGCCGGACAAGAGTTAGTGCCGATAGCACTTCGCAATTGCGATGAGGAGAAGATAGATGTCAGACGAAAAAGAAGGGCTCGAGGAGGGCGAGGGTGCCGAACAAGTGGCCCTACCCAACAACGGCGAAGGCATCGTGTCCGTCGACGATAGCGACGGTGACGGTATTCCGCTGGACGAGCTTGGCAACGCCGGGGACGACAGCAACGTTCCTGTTCTCGCCGACGAACAAACCGAAGATACCGAAACTATCCGTACGGCTGCCGATCTCGAAGCAGTCTACGACATCCCTGTTCAGGTGTCGGCTGTGCTCGGGAAGTCGCGGATGCAAATTAGCCAACTGCTTAAACTGGGACGCGGCGCCGTCGTGGAGATCGACCGAAAGGTCGGTGAAGCGATCGATATCTACGTCAATGACCGCTTGATCGCACGAGGGGAAGTTGTGGTCGTGGAAGATCGTCTCGGTGTCACGATGACCGAAATCGTTAAGGCCGACGCAAAGTAGCGAGCGGCTTGATTCCCAAAGATAACCTAAAGGCACTCGGAGAATAACAATGCGCTTACTGATCGTCGGTTCACTCGAAGGCCAATTCGGCGCCGCCAGCAAGATCGCCATGGAGCGCGGCGCCAAGGTGTCGCACGCGCCGGACACAGAAGCTGCGCTTGCGGCTCTACGATCGGGCCAGGGCGCCGACCTCGTCATGATCGACGTGCGCATGGATGTCGACGGCCTCATTCAAAACCTCAATTCCGAGCACATCAGTGTGGCGGTTGTAGCCTGCGGAATAGGCGCCAATCCCGATGCTGCGGTTCGCGCCATTCACTCAGGGGCTAAGGAATATATCCCGCTGCCGCCCGATCCAGAGCTGATCGCTGCTGTTTTTGAGGCAGTCGCCGAGGAGTCTAACACCATCGTATTCGCGGATCCCAAGATGCAGGCGGTCGTGCAACTGGCAGATCAGATTGCGCCAAGCTCGGCCAACATCCTGATCACCGGAGAATCGGGAACCGGCAAAGAGATCATCGCTCGCTACGTCCATCGCAAAAGCAAGCGTGCAAGCAAGGCATTCATTTCTCTCAACTGCGCAGCGATTCCAGAAAACCTGCTCGAATCAGAGCTGTTCGGCCACGAAAAGGGCGCTTTTACGGGTGCAGTTGCCCGCCGTATAGGAAAGTTTGAGGAAGCTAACAGCGGAACACTATTGCTAGACGAAATCAGCGAGATGGATATCCATCTCCAGGCCAAACTGTTGCGCGCCATACAGGAGCGCGAGATAGACCGCGTCGGTGGCAACAAGCCCATCAAGGTAGACATCCGCATCATCGCCACGAGCAACCGCGATCTGACCTCGGAGGTCGCGAAAGGCAATTTCCGCGAAGACCTGCTTTTCCGTCTCAACGTAGTCAACCTGATGATTCCGCCACTGCGCGAAAGACCCAACGACATCCCACTGCTATGCAACCACTTCGCTAAGAAGTACTCAGAAGCCAACAGCGTGCCTCATCGCGATTTTGCTCCGGGCGTGGCTGAGCAACTAGCTCAATATGCATGGAGGGGCAACGTTCGCGAGCTAGAAAATACTATGCACCGCGCCATCCTACTGGCGGATGGCGACGACATCCGGATGGAGGCGATCATGCTGCCTGATGGCAGCCGCCCGAGTGACACGGTTGTATTACCAACCGGCCAGCAACCGGTCGGTACGAGAGAAGACAGCGAAAATTCGGAGCTCGGTTTCGTGGGACGGACGGTCGCCGATGTCGAAAAGGAGCTGATCATCGAGACGCTCGAACACTGCCTCGGCAACCGCACACATGCCGCCAACGTCCTCGGCATCTCGATCCGAACGTTGCGCAACAAGCTGAAACAATACAGTTCCCAAGGCTCCTCGATCCCGATGCCCCGAGAATCGAGCCGGGTCGCGGTCTAGCCGCAAACTCGTCACCTCCTAAATGACGGACCAAACCCAGGGCGCCCCCGTCGACATCGGCGGCGAGGCCGATATTGCCGGGACCGCCGAAGGCAGAGGCGGCGGCCACGAGACCGCCCTGCCCGGCTTTGATTTCCTGGGGCAGGTGGGGTCCCTACTTCGCCAGACCGACATCGCCCTGGCGCTCGGCGTCATCACTATCCTGGCGGTCCTCGTGCTGCCGTTACCGCCGTGGATGCTGGACTTTGCGCTCACGATATCGATCACGTTCTCGGCGCTGATCCTGATGACTTGCCTGTTCATCACCAAGCCCCTGGAGTTTAGCTCCTTTCCCACAGTGCTACTGATTGCAACGATGCTTCGCTTGGCGCTCAACCTGGCATCGACCCGCCTAATCCTTTCGGACGGCCACGAGGGAACAGCGGCGGCGGGGCAAGTGATTGAAGCGTTCGGGAACATTGTCATCGGCGGCAATTTCATTATCGGCCTGATCGTTTTTGGCATACTGGGGATCGTAAATTTTGTGGTAATCACCAAGGGTGCTGGACGTATCGCTGAAGTTGCGGCGAGGTTCACGCTCGATGCGATGCCCGGCAAACAGATGGCTATCGACGCTGACTTGTCTTCGGGCCTCATCGAGGAAAACGAGGCACGCACCCGGCGCAAGGAGCTTGAAGACGAAAGCACGTTCTTTGGAGCGATGGACGGTGCCGCCAAATTTGTGCGCGGCGACGCAATCGCCGGCCTGCTGATTACCTTTATCAACATCATAGGCGGCATGATCATCGGCGTCGGGCAGCGTGATCTATCGTTCTCCGAAGCGTCGATGACCTATACCCTGCTGACAGTGGGCGACGGTCTGGTGACGCAGATCCCGGCAATCATCGTCTCAACCGCAGCTGGACTTCTGGTATCGAAAGCCGGGGTTTCTGGCTCGACTGACCGCGCTTTGTTTGGACAGCTAAGTAGCTATCCGCGTTCGATGGGCGTCGTTTCCGGGCTGTTGGCAACGCTGGCCCTAGTGCCAGGGGTGCCGTTCCTTCCCTTTGCTATTCTTGCTGGCGGCACGGGCGTCGCGGCATGGTCGCTGACCCGACGGCGGAAGGTGGCCGAAGTGGAAGCCGTTCGAGAGCAGGAGGAGATCGAAGCGCAGCCGGTCGAAGAGCCAATAACCACCGCACTTGCGATCGACGAGCTGCGTCTCGAGCTCGGCTACGGTTTGCTGTCGCTCATCAACGAGCAGACGGGGTACCGCATCACAGACCAAATACGCGCGCTACGCCGACAGCTTGCGACCGAAATGGGTTTCGTGATGCCCTCGGTGCGGATCCTCGATAACATGCAGCTCGCAGCCAACTCCTACGTCCTGCGAGTGAAGGAAGTCGACGCCGGCCACGGCGAGCTCCGCCCCGGCATGTTGCTCGTCATGGATCCGCGAGGCGACAAGATCACGCTTACCGGCGAAGACACGGTCGAGCCGACATTCGGCCTGCCCGCGATGTGGATCACCGAGACCATGCGCGAAGAAGCCTCTTTCCGGGGTTACACGGTGGTCGACCCGGCCACGGTGATCACCACACACCTGACCGAAATCATCAAGGACAACATGGCCGACCTGCTGTCGTATGCCGAAACACAAAAACTACTCGACGATTTGCCGAAGGAACATCAGAAGCTTATTTCTGACATCGTGCCTACGCAGATTATGGTGACAGGTATTCAGCGCATCCTACAGAACCTGCTCGCTGAGCGCGTATCGATCCGCGATCTGCCTTCAATCCTTGAAGGCATTGCCGAATCCGTGGCCCATACCCAGAACATCACAATGTTGACAGAGCAAGTGCGGTCGCGTCTTGCACGTCAGATCAGCAACGCCAACACCAGCGACGACGGCTACATCCCGCTTATCACAATGTCGCCGGAATGGGAGCAAGCATTTACCGATTCGATGGTCGGACAAGGCGATGAGGCACAGCTATCGATGTCGCCGAGCCAACTGCAAGAATTCATTAATATTATTCGCGAAACGTACGAACGTTTCACCGATGAGGGTGAAACGCCAGTCCTGCTTACAAGCCCGGCAATCCGACCCTATGTACGATCAATCATCGAGCGCTTCCGTCCAGCAACAGTCGTCATCTCGCAGAATGAGGTACATCCGAAGGCCCGCCTTAAGACTCTGGGAATGATCTAGAGATAGGCGACAGATGCAGCTGAAAACCTTCCACGCACCCTCTGTTAGGGAAGCTATGGCGCAGGTTCGCGCAGTGCTCGGCGAAGACGCGATCATTATTTCGACCATTCGCGGCCGGCGCGGCCAAGGTGTTCAGATCACGGCAGCCAAGGAACTCCCGCCCGACCGAAACCGCGCCACACCTATGCCGGCCGAGGAGCCATCAAATATCGGCACGGTTGCCGAGGCGCTGCGGTTCCATAGCGTATCACCAATGTTGGCGGAACGGCTAACCAAGGCCAGCGATGACATTAACGAAAAGGATTGGGCCGTAGCTCTAGCCGATGCCATCAATGCCAGCTTTTCATTCTCACCGCTTGCCATCGAACCGTCTCGCCCGATCATGCTGGTCGGGCTGCCAGGCGCCGGGAAGACGGTCACCACGGCAAAGCTCGCCGCGCGCACTACCCTCGCCGGGGCGACCGTGGGCGTGATCACCACAGATTACGTACGAGCCGGCGGAGTCGAGCAACTCACGGCATTTACCGATATTCTTTCGGCCCGCGTGATTGTGGTAGAGACCGTCGAGGCAGCAAAGAAGGCTCTCGAAGAACTAGATAGCTGCAACGCTGTCTTTGTCGACACCCCCGGGACCAACCCATTCGATTGCCGCGCGACTGACAACCTCCACACTTTCGTCGAAGTTCTCAATGCGGAACCGGTCATGGTGGTTGCCGCCGGTGGCGATACCCTGGAAATGGCTGACGCGGCTGAGGTTTTTGCGGGACTCGGCGTGCGCCGTTTCATGACCACTCGGCTCGATATCGCACGCCGCTTGGGTTCACTGCTGGATATCGCCGACCGCACCGGCATGGCGCTCGCTGACGTCAGTGCTACACCCTTCATTGCACAGGGTCTACAGACCCTGAACCCAATATCGTTTGCCCGGTTATTGCGGCAGGCCGCTTTCAGTGCCAGTGACAACTTTACTGCGCTACCAGTCGCCGAAAGAGTTTCTCAATGAATTCCCAACCAATCGCGCTTGCTAACCAGCATGGAGAAAACATCCGCCTCGTTGCAAACAACGCTACCCTGGCCGGGGCAGACAAGCGGACCTACGAAAGGCTTTGCCTAGTGTGCGAGAACTTTCTTGTTCACAAGCCAACGCTGGCCAGAATCATCCGGCTTGATCAAAAGGCACCCGTTGCCATCCGCCAGCCAATGGTGGCCAGTCAGCACCACACTACGGCGGAGCCCCCCAAAGACGGCGAAGCTATCTCTCGCCGTATGATTGAGTGACGGCAATAGAATGGGCTGAACATGTCCGACCTGCCGTCAACCCCGCCCACCAAGACCCCGCAGTCGGTTGCCCCAACCTCAGCAGCCTCGGGCGATACAGTGTCGCATCAGGGCACCGATCGCCAAACCACAAGGGATAACACCCAGGCAGACCCCACTCGCGATGTTGCGACCGCTTCCGCGGTAACGTTTTCTGCATCGATCGCAGGGTTGCGAGCAGGAGCGACGATACACTGCGTAGTAGGCAAACCCGATGCCGGTGGCCGTCCAACGCTCAAGAGCGCACCCGCAAGCTTTGCTATCCTATCCGAATCGATACTAAAAGCGGGCCAATCGGTCGTGCTGGAAGTTGTCTCGACCGTACCGTGGCTCAAAGCCACGCTAATCACCGTCGATGGCAGGAAACCGCCGGGCGCGCAACAATTGCTACTCGCCATCACCGACGTTCCACCAGAGCGCCTAGCTGAGCGAGCTAGAATCGATACAGCAATCGCGTATCAAACTGAAATAGAGGATCAAGCACCAGTCGGCCGAGACTCGGCTCGCGGCTTATTCCTGGGCCAGACCACCGCCGGTGCCAACACTTCCCCGCCGTTTCAGCCGGGCGCGACGTTACGAGTTAAAATCGAAAGCATTGATCCAACAGGCCGGGATAACGAAAAGAGGCCGTCAGCGCAGACACAACCGGTGCCAACGACCGTGCGCTCGGACACCGCATCCCAAGCAATCGCGACCGATGGAACGCCCCGGGACAAACCAGTATCGTCATTGGAAGAACCAAAATTGCGCCTAACTTTAGGTGATCGGTCGGATACGCCCCCGGTAACACCCTCCACGTCACGGACCATCCTGGCCGACACGTCGCACCGGCTCGAGACAGAGCAGGCTTCGAGGCCCCCAAAAATAGAGGCACCACTCGATCCGACTGTGGCTCCGCAACTCACCTCTCCTACAGACGCGAATGTCGCACGTGCTCCAACGGTAGCCGGCATGCAAATAACGGCGATGTACGCCGTGACCCGTTTTAACGGCACCGTACTGAACTCGATTGTCGCCAATCGCGCGATAGTGCAAACACCCTCCGGTCTTTTTGCTATCGACGCGCCGGCAGCAGTTGTTCCCGGCGCCAAAGTCACGTTCGCGGTCAGTGCAATAGTCGCAGGACACGAAACGTCGGCAATCGTACCGCACCTCAATCCGTCACTTGCACCTGCCGGCTTGCAGACTCGTGCAATCGTAGCCGGCCCCGCCGTAATCACGACTGCGGAAGCCCCGGAACCCGCACAACTCCAACCGCTACCTTTAGGGAGCCAAGTTGTCGTCAAAGTTCTGGGCTCTTCAATACTGCCGACAGCACCCGAGGTTCCTAACCAAGGCCGCGAAGCACCAACGACGCCGGCAGAGCAGCCCGTCGCGAGTGCGCATGGGCAGTCAAGAATCACTCACGCAAACGTTTCTCAGCCCATGGCGTTTGCAACTGAGAGTGTGGCAGAGCACGCGAAATCTGCGAATGCTCGCCCGGAAATGCAGGTAGGGCTAACCACCCCCCAAGAGCAGGCTAAGTCGAAGAGCGAGATGGGAACAGGCCGCCCGTTGCCGGCAACGCCGTTGCCGCCGCTCACAGGCCTGGTGGTCGGCCACAGTATTTCCGGTCACGCGGTAGTACAGACCCCGGTCGGCCTCCTCACCGTCGACAATCTCGAGGCAATACCGAAGGACATCGCAATCCAAATCGAAGTGCGGCCGCAGCAGACCTCACGGCTTGAGGCGTCACTAACCCCAAAAAGCACGTTGCTAACCTTTGGTCAGGAGTGGCAGACGCTCAAGGAAATCGTTTCCGTCGTTGCTGCAACGGACGCAGTCTCGGCACGCCGATTTGTTAACAGCAGTGCGCCTGCAATGAACAACCGCTTGGCGTCCAGCATGATATTCTTTTTCCTAGCAATGCAGGGTGGTGTGCCGCGCACTTGGCTTGGGGATGCCGTAAGTAAAGCACTGGAACGGGCAGGCCGCCGCGACCTTATAGAGCGCCTAGGCAGTGATTTCGCGAGTATGAGACGCCTCTCAGAGGAGCGTGGACCCGGTGATTGGCGGACATTTCTATTTCCGTTTTTCGATGGCAAAGAGTTGCAACAGCTACGTATGTTCGCGCGACACGGCGAGGAGGGCGAGGGAAATGAGGACGAAGGTGACCGGAAGCGCAGCTTACGCTTTGTGGTCGACGTTAGTCTTACCAAGCTCGGAGACCTTCAGTTCGACGGCCTAGTACAAGGGCACCGGTTCGACCTGATCGTCCGGAGCAAAAGCGGGCTTGCCGACGACATGCGCCAAGAGATCAGCGCGATCTTCAGTGAAGGACGGGAATCAGCGAATTTTGAGGGTAACATTTATTTTGAAAAGACGCCGGGGTTTCCGGTTTCGCCATTCGACGAGGTTTTGCGGAGCACCGACGGCAACCAAGTCAGAGCCTAATTAAGAAACAGTGCTGACCTTGAGGCACCCACAGCGAGTTCTAGTGTGCAGGCTTATTGGGCATCGGCTGTACGCAAGCGGTAAATGTTCATAGCGACCTCATCAAGATTGATCTGCTCAAGGCGCGCAAGCTCAGCCTCCCGCCGCCGCTCGACTTCGCGCTGCGCTATTTCGTAACGCTTCACCTCATGGAAAGCTGCGGTAATCTCAGCGCGTTTAGAGATGATTTGCTCTTCGACCTCCTCTATCGACTCATTGAGGGTCCTGCGGCGAGCAGTCACACCAATCGCGTAGCTCGCGTAAGCAAACATGCCGATCTCGTTTCCGGCAGCTGCCTGTTGTTCGGAGAGGAGATCCTGTTGGAGGCGATCTAGCTGAGCGACGAAATCGGCTTTGAGCCGCTCGAGGGAGGTAAGCTCCTTTCGCTTCTGGTCGAGCTGCCACTGATGGAGTCGGATCAGCGTCGGCAATCCCTTCATCCGGCATCACCTGTGGCGAAGATCTGCGCCAGCTGCGTGTATCCGTCTTCAAGCGAGCATGGCTCGTCCTTGTCCTGAGATAGAAAAGCTTCGAGCACTTCCCGATAGGCAATCGCCTCGTCAACTCTGGGATCAGAGCCGATGCGATAGGCCCCGAGCCTGATCATCTCTGCCATATCCTCGTAAGCAGAGATGAGTTGACGCGCGCGATCGATCAAGGCGTTCTCCTCAGCGGTGTTGCAGTCGGGCATGGTTCGCGAAACGCTACGCAGGACGTTGACTGGGGGATAGCGCCCGCGCTCAGCGATCGACCGATCGAGCACGATGTGACCGTCGAGGATACTTCGTACCGCATCCGCGATCGGCTCGTTGTGATCGTCGCCCTCAACAAGAACGGTGAAGAGGCCCGTGATAGTGCCGTCACCAGTACCGGTACCAGCGCGTTCCAGAAGGCGCGGCAATTCTGAGAATACGGTCGGCGTATACCCCT
>MDTE01043048.1_pt1 | contig 11550 bp, 3 predicted proteins | sample 811231 | NCBI WGS metagenome assembly MDTE01 (sample SAMN05326651, study PRJNA326480) | marine metagenome | isolation source: seawater | place: Indian Ocean: Red Sea | collected 2010
ATGCCTCTCGCGTCGGCGCGCTTGCGCTCCTTTTTCGCCTTGCGAAAATCCCGGTACGGAATGTACTTTCGATCGGCGGCGGCGTCGGCGCCGGTGCCCAGCGGGTCCGGCGCTTTGGGTCCGTCGTCCGGGGGCGGCTCGGAGGCGCGCGTCGCCACGCTGGCGAGCACCTCCGCGATCCTCGCCCGCGATTGGCCCGTCGCGGTTTCGTACTCGTCCCTGATTGGCCCGGTGGCGCGCGCCGCCGTTCTCAGCGCGCCCAGGCATGCGGCCAGCGCCTCCCTTCGCTCCGGTCTGTGCACCGCCGCGACGAGCGCGGCGGTGGCGCCCGTCACCGAGGCGTCCACGAGTTTCGGGTGGTGCGAGCCGTGCGGGGCGCAGAGGCATCGCACCGCCGCTTCCAGACACGAACCCGGACACGACCCGGGCGACTCCGGGTGAAAACCGCACCACGCCGCCGCAGCCTCCTGGAGCAGTATCCTCCCGTTGACGTCGTCGCCCCCGGGAACGTCGCCCGCCGCCCAGAGCCTGCGCGCGAGCGCATCGAGCGCGGGGTGCACCACCTCCGCCGCGGCCGCGCGTAACCCGTCGGCGACGGCGGCGCGTCGGCCCGGGTGGATGGAGATCTCCCTCGCGGTGACCTCGTCCGGGAGCACCGCGAGAATCTGCAGCAAACAGCCGGCGCCCGCGCGAGTGACCGCCGCGGCGCCCTCCGGGGAGAGTTTTCGACGTCCATCCGCGTTGTTGGCGTTTCCCGGGTTCGAACCCGCGCCTCCGCCCAGCGCGACGACGGTGTTCACCACTGCGTCCGGCGCGGCTTCCGCGTCGACGCCGAAGTACCCCGCCAGGTCGCGGACGACGGCGCGCTCGTCCCAGTTGGGCATCTTGCACGCCAACGCCGCGATGGCCAACGAGACCTGGGTCAGCACCGTCCGCGGCGGGGCCTCGCCGGGTATCGAACCCGCGCCGCGAACGTCGTGCAGCACCGTCTTGACGGCGAAGTTCCACGCCATCGGGAGCAGGCAATCGCGCATCCCGATCCAATCGCCCTCGCCCAGCACCGCGTGGCTCTTTTGCGTCTTCTCCGCCTTGCTCACGCACCTGCGAAGCAGCACGTGCAGCGCCCTGGCGCAGAAGAGCGCCTCCAGCGAGGTCAGGTCGGTGGCGTCGCGTAACATGCCGATGGACAACGGCCACGCGTGGTCGCTTCGAAGGAACCACTGGAGCCATTGGTCGGCGGCGGCGCGCTGGTTTTGGTCGGGCGAGGTGTACAGCGCCGCGACAGCCTCCCTGAGCGTGCCCCTGTCCGGCGGCGGCGGCTCGGACGTCATCGTAGACGACGATGACGGCGACCCGTCCTCGCCGGCCATCGACGACGACGCCATCGTCGCGCGAGGGAGGCGGGAGCGGCTCGGGGTCGTTGTCAGAAAATCGCCGGTGCCGTCTCGGTTTTTGGGCGAGTGGCGGATTTCAGTTTGGCGGTGGGTTTCGGAGCGACGGCGGCTGTGGGCGCCGAGGGTTAGGTTTTCCGAGGTGTTCCGAGACGGTGGGATCGCGATCGGAACTACCCCAGAACCGCCGGCGCTCGCTTCCGCGCGGAAGGAACATTCAACGCACAGCGACCATGTCCTCCGGCGAGAAGACGTTCCCGCAGTACGGCCCCATCTGCGTCTGTTGCGCGCCCGTCCCTTGGTGGTCCCCTCCCGACGCGGCGGAGGCATGCAAAGACGGCCCGAGGCGCGACGCCCCGCGGCTGCTCAATTCGTTCACCAAGACGAAGGTGCCTTTCGTGCCGCTCGACGGCAACCGCGTCGGATGGTACATCTGCGGCCCGACGGTGTACGACAGCGCGCACATGGGCCACGCGAGGAACTACGTCAACTTCGACGTCATCCGCCGCGTGATGACGGACTACTTCAGGTACGACGTCCGCTTCATCATGAACGTCACCGACATCGACGACAAGATCGTCATGCGCGCGCACCTGAGGCGCTCCGAGGCCATGATCGCGGCGGCGGAAGACGTGGGAGGGCTCGACGCCCTCACCGCCCCGCTCAAGGCGCTGCTCGCGTCCGGGGAGAAGGACCTCGGCGAGCAGGAGTCCCTCACCGCGTCGCTGTGCGCCGCGATCGTCGCGAAGGATCCAACCGCGGTGGCCGATCCCGACTGGACCGTCCAGGACGGCTACCTCGCGCTCGCGCACGCGTTCGAGGCGGAGTTCATGGAGGACATGCGTCTGATGGGCGTCGCCAGGCCGGACGCCCTGACCCGCGTGTCCGAGTACACGGAGAAGATCGTCCAGTACATTCAGACCATCATCGACAGAGGATACGCGTACGAATCCAACGGGTCGGTGTATTTCGACGTCCCGACCTTTGAGCAATCGCCCAACCACAAGTACGCCAAGCTCAACAAGGAGGCGCTCAAGAACGTCGAGCTCGCCATGGACGGCGAGGGTGCGCTCGCCGCGGACGCGAGCGAGAAGAGGGCAGAGAACGATTTCGTGCTGTGGAAAGCGTCCAAACCGGGGGAGCCGCGATGGCCGAGCCCGTGGGGCCTGGGCCGCCCCGGCTGGCACATCGAGTGCTCCGCGATGTGCTCCGACATCCTCGGCGAGGCGGTGGACATCAACGGCGGCGGGATCGACCTCAACTTTCCGCACCACGAGAACCAGCTCGCGCAGTCCGAGGCGCACTACGACATCAAGCAGTGGGTGAACTACTTTGTCCACACCGGCCACCTCCACATCGACGGGCTCAAGATGTCAAAGTCGCTCAAGAACTTCATCACCATCCGCGCGGCGCTGAAGATGTACACCGCCAGGCAGATCAGGTTTTTGTTCCTCCTCCACCAGTGGTCGGATCCCATGGACCTGACCCCGGTCCAGGAGGGCGACGCGGTCACGGGATTCCAGCAGATGGAGGCGGCGGTCATCGCGGAGAAGACGTTTGTCGAATTTTTCCACTCGGTCAAGGGTGCGCTTCGCGGGCTCGGATGCGCCGCGGGATACAGCGTCGACCAGGAGCACACCTGGGGCGACGAGGAGCGCGCGCTGTCCGCCGCGATCGACGCGGCCCGCGCGGGGGTGCACGCCGCGATGATCGATAACATCAACACGCCCGCGGTTATCAAATCGCTCAAGGAGCTCGTCGGCGGCGTGAACAAGTACCTGGGTTCGGTGGCCGCCGACGCCATCAGGCCGCTGCTGGTGGAGTCCGCGGCGAGGTACGTGACGATGATTCTCGCGTGCCTCGGCGTCGCGGAGACCACCGGAGGGATCGGTCTCGGCGACATCGCCGGCGGCGGCGGCGAGGGGGGCGGATCGGACTCTAAGGAGGAGGCGATGGCGCCGGTGCTCGACCTCATCGTCAAATTCCGAGACGAGATCAGGGCGCTCGCTCGGTCCGGCGCGGACGCGAAGGCGCTCATGCAGGCGTGCGATCGGGTCCGCGACGTGGGGCTGCCCGAGCTCGGCGTGAAGCTCGACGATCGCGAGGGGGGCGCGCTGTGGAAGCTGTCCACCCCGGAGGAGTTGCGCCGCGAGGCTCAGAGGGAGGCGGAGGCCAAGGCGAAGAAGGAGGAGCAGAAGAGGCGGGAGAAGGAGGAGGCGGCGAGGAAGGCTGCGGAGAAGGAGGCGCTGGCGAAGGTTCCGCCGAACGAGCTGTTCAAGCAGGGTGAGTACGCCGGGCTCTACTCCAAGTACGACGAGGACGGCCTGCCCACGCACGACAAGGACGGCGAGGAGCTCGCCAAGGCCCAAAGGAAGAAGCTGGCCAAGACGCAGGCTGCGCAGAAGAAGGAGCACGATAAGTTCCTCGCCAAGGCGGCTGCGGACCAGCTTGGCAAGGCCACCATCTAATACCTCATCGTAATATTTAAGCATCGACGCGCAAATATGAAATCATCGCGCGGCTATGTCCAAACGCGTTAAAAATCTACGCAGCCTCCTCCACGGGCGGCGGTCTTGGTCGCGGCGGCGGCACCTTGGGCACGAACCGCACCACCGACTTGGGCTTGATCGCCGCGCGAGCCTCGGCCGCCTTACGTCTAGAAATCTCCAGACGTCTCTCCTTCTCCTGCTTCTTCTCTTCCTCCAACACGGCTCGTTCCATCGCCGCCTTCGCCGCGCGCTCCGCCTCCTCCTCAATCGCCGCCCGCCGATCGCGTCTGAGCAGGTAGTCCGACAGCGCGAGCGCCGGATCCTCCGGGCGTATGCGAAGCATCTGGAGCATGGCGTCGGTGACGACCGGCATCACCTCGGACGCCAGGTACGCCCTGAGCGACGCCGACCTGGCGTGCAGCGCGTCGAGCTCGCGAGCCTCCGCCTCCTTCTCCTGACGCGTTCGAAGCGCCTCGGACCGTTCGCGCCTCACCCGCCGGCGCTCGACGTCCGCCGCCTCCGCCTCGGCCTCGAGCCTCGCCGCCTCCGCCTCGGCCGGGTCCGGGGCGTCGACGGCGAGGCCGACCATGCCGCGAAAGTTGCGAGGCTCGCCGAGCGATTTCTTCGCTCGCCGCGTCCGCGCGTGTTCCGTCCCGCGCGCGTCCACCTCGTGCAGCGTCACCGACTTTTTCTCGTGCGCGAGGTACGCGACGAGCGCGTCGGTGCACGCGGGCGACGGTTCGGCGGGTGGCGGTTCGTATCCCTCGTCGCCTTCCCTCTTACCCTTGTTGGTCTTTCGCCACTCCTTCAACGCGTCGGCGCGCGCCTTCTTTTCAGCCTCTGCCGTCTTCGCAGCCTCCTCCTCGGCTCGCGCCCACTCCACGTACGCCTCGTACTCCTCCGGGTGCTCGTCTTTGAGCGACCGGGCGTGCTGACCGCCGTCGGCGATCTTGAGGAGGATCACGTCGCTCGGCGCGGACGAGGGATCGGCGCATCGTCGCGCCTCCGCCTCCTCCGGCGTCTCCTCCGGGAGCTCCGGCGGAGGTTCCTCATCCTCCGCGGGAGCCGCGTCGCCGCCGCCGCCCTCGCCGTCGGCACCCCCGTCGGCACCCCCGTCGGCACCCCCGTCGGTATCCTCGGGCTTCGGCTTGGGCTTGAGACGCATCGCCGGTCGCGGCGGGATCCACGTGAACAGCTTCGCGCACGTCTCCTCGGGCCCCGTCGCGCCTCCAACCGGGGGAACGTCGACGCCCGAGAGCGCGTACCCGCTCCGTTTCACCTCGGGTAAGGTCATGACCGACCTTATGAGGTCGATCTTGACGTCCTCGGCGTAACCCGCGTACGTCTCCTCGGCCTCCTTCTTCTTCGCCGCCGACTCCGCCGCCAGTTCCGCCTCGGTTTTTTCCTTTGGTTTTTCCGCCCCGTCCTCGCCTTCGGCCGCCGCCTCAACCTCCGGCTCCGGCTCCGGCTCCGGCTCGACGTACCCGCACTTGTCCTTAACATCCTGGTCGCACTTCGGCAGCCAGTGGCGCACCAACGACGCCGGGGTGAGCGACGCGACGGAGTACGCCTCCGCGATTTGCTCAGCGAGCGCGCCCGGGAACGACAGCGGAGGACCGCGAACGAGAAGGCGAAGCGGGACGAGGTTATTCCGCTCGAGAAACGCGGCGATCACCGCGGGGGCGCCGCCGACCCGCGGGGGCGCGAGCTCCCAGGGTGATCCGTCGTCCTCCCCCTCCACGGGAGCGTCGTCGCCGTCGTCGGCGTCGGCGCCACCCGCCTTTTCGTCGTTCTTTTCGTCATTCTTTTCATCCTCCACGTCTAAAACGTCCGCGGGCGGCGGATCCTCAACCTCCACCGGCGCGCCCCAACCCCCCCGGTGACGCGTCGCGTTCGCGACGATCGCGCGTCGTGCGATGTCTCCGGAGCGAAACTCCGCGTGCATTAGCAGATTCGGGGTGAGCCGCTCGGACAGCGCGAGCAAAGAAGCGGGAAACCGAACCAGCGGCGCCGCAAACTCCCTCGCGATTGACGCCGCGACGGAGATCTGCGTCGCCCCGGGGGTGTCCTCGTCCACCGCCAGCACGTACCGCGACGCCAGCGAACCGACCGCCGAGGGGTACGCGGGGACGGCGGGTTTAGGGTTTAGGTTTAGGGTACGAGGGACGACGACGGCGGAGTCCGCCGCGCCCGTCGCGTCGGGTTCGATCGCGTCGGGAACGGCGGAAACCCTAGGGTCGGGGTCCAGCGCCTCCGCCGCGAGCTCCATGGCGACCGCCGCGACGTTTCCCGCGTGGCACAGCGGCAGGACGTTGAGGCCGTCGCCGAACACCGGCACCGCCTCGCCCTCCCACGCGCCGCGGCAGAGGCCGAGAAAACCGTCGTCGAACTCGCCCTCGCCGTAGAGCATCCCGGGGAGGACGCAGAAGCACTCGAGGCGTCCGGGTTTGTGCGCCCTGGCGACGAGGCGCTCGGCGTCGGCGACGAGCTTACCGGGTCCTCGCACGGGCACGCGTCGCTCCAGATCCGCCGCGGCCGTTTCCTCGCCGTCTCCTCGCGGACGCGTACCGCCCGCCCACGACGAAGCGGACGAGACGCCGACGATGACGCGCTTTTTGCCGTCGTCCGCGGCGGCCGCCTCGACCGCCTCGATCGTGTCCTTGGCCGCCTCGGTATGGGGCGCGACCGCGAGGGGGATGAGGACGATATCGGCAGCCGCGAGTGCCGCGCGTCGCATGCCGTCGTGGCGCTGCGTCGGGGGAAGAGAGGGACGGGGGCGGTCGCGTCAGGGGACTTGTGGGACAGATTTGGGTCCGGGAGATCGTGCAGGCCTCGGCTCCGTCACTCACGTCGTAGTCGGCCATGTACGTCTCTTTCGCGAACTCTACCTCCTTCTCGCCATCGCGCACGCCGCGCACGTCGCATCCGGCGTCGCGGAACGCCCTGCCGAGCACGCCGCCCACGCGCGAATCGACGTGCGCCACGAACACCCGCTTGCCCTCCAGGGTGAACGGCGGGGGCTCGGGGTGGTCTTCGCCGGGCGTCGACGGGCGCCGCTCGTCCATCGCCGTATCCACCGGCGGCGCCTGATCCTCGGGCATATCAACTGTGAGTGAACGACCCTGAGCGCTGAGGGGCCGCGCGATACGCCGCTGCCGTCGCCGGGGCCGCGCCAATGAATCAAGTGCCCACCGACCCGACCTTTTTTTGGCATCGCCAACGGGCGCGGACCGGCCTCCGCTCGCCGAGTTGGCCAAATTTGGCGCCAGGAGAGAAAAGATCGGGCCCGAACCACCCGATACCCGCCAGCTCCCGGCAAACACGTGCGGGCTCATCGCGTCACGCGCGCTGGTCGACTAAGAGGCGTCGTGCCCGTCATGGATCCGTCTCCGGCGACAGTCGCGCGGGTTGAAGGCTGGCGCGACTGGGTCGATCGAGCCGGGACGAACCCTTCGGAGATGGTCGGCGCCGAGGTGAGGTTCCGCGGGCTCGTCTCGCGAAAAGATCTCAACGGCGGGTTCGGCAAGGTCAAGGCTTGGTTCGAGGACAGGGGCAGGTTAGAGGTCCGCGTCCTGGACGCCGACGGCATCGAGGGGGAGAGCGTGTGCGTCAAGGTTGAGAACGTGCAGATGGACCAGTGCGGCCGCCCCGGGTGCGAAAATGCCGGGCGGAGGTGGTGCGCTCGGTGCCGCGACATCAGCTACTGCAGCAAGACGTGCCAGGCCGCGCACAGTCACACGCACAGGGCGGAGTGCGCGACCCTCGCCCGTTCGCTGCGCATGATTCACGATCCGTTGTGGACTCCCCAAGGGTCCCTGCACTCGTTCAGCGACGCCGAGTGGAAGCGGATCGCGAGCGAGTGCATGTACCAGGACCGACACATCATGGCGAAGCGGATGTACCAATCGATGCGATGGAACGTCTCTCGCGGCGACGTCCCGCCGGCGGTGGAAGGCGGCGCCGAGCGACTCGCCACCGCGCCTCGGCTCGACGACTTCTTCGTCTTCTGCGACTTCACCTCGAGCGTTCCCGTGTGGTCGGCGCACCTCGCGCACGCCTTCTACGAGGGCGCGGACCTACCCGTGACGTACGACATGGTCGGCCGCGATCACCTGGAGTTTACGCTGCCGCTGAAGACGCTGTGGGCGAAGCACTTCGGCGCGGACTCGCGGGCTGGATCGCCCGCGGGAAAGGTGATGATGGCGATCATGCGCGGCAAGGACGCGTATCAGGTGTTCAACGTGTCCCTGGTCATGCGAGACAAGGACACGGACGAGATCATACCCATGGTCACCGACAAAGACATCTTCGAGAAGGGGACGGACGCGGAGCTCGCATATTTGGACGATAAGCTCGAGGATTTCGTGGGCCCGAGGAGCAACTTCGGCGGTCGGTTGATGCACCCGAAACTCATGAACGAGATACCGGCGGTGTCGCGGTTCAAGGCCATGTGCGATGACCCGGCCGTGACAGTCGAGGAGCTCGAAAAAGAGCTCGAACGATTGAAGACGCTGGGCGCCGTACCGCGGAACGTGCAGCAGGTGGCTTGACCGAATCCGCGGAACGTCCCATCGATGCGTACGCAGAACGCGTGTACGATTACCCCATTCATCTCACCGCCTACTCTGTATAACTTCAACTGTAATGTTCCATGTTGTTCCATCTTACATAATCAACCCTAAAAACTCTCACGGCGACAAGACTAACAACCGCGCTCAGAACGTGGTCTTGCCCGCGACGCCGGGGTACCCCCGCCAAACCTTACCAACGTCCGGGTGCCAACCCATAGCCGCCGGCCTCAGACTGGGATGCGTGTAAATCTCCGCCGAGAAATCCGCGGGGGGCGCCTTTGCAGCCTCGCCCAGCGGCACCGACCACGCGCTTCCGCTGCCAAACTCGCTCCTCAGGTTGACGTAATACCTGTACAGATAGTAGGGCACGGTGAGGTACAACGCCAAACCGGGGATCCAAGCCGCCTTGGAGAAGAGCACGAAGGACGTGAACACCTGCGAGATGAGCAAGGCCCACACGGTGAGCTCCACCACCGTGAACCACATCGAGCCGTTCGATTCGTATCCGCGCTCGTACACGTAGAGCACGTGATACCTCCACACGACGAAATTCATCACGAAGAAGAGCACGCACGCGGGAGCCATGACGGGCGCGATGAGGCAGAAGGTGAGGCCGAGCATCACCGTCATGAGAAACACGCCAACCTCGCGGCCCATCCGCACGCCCCTCGGCGAGTACTTGATGGTGCGATCGCGCGGCGTCACGGCGCACTTGAAAATGCACAGGTATTTCCTAATCGCCCAGCATATGATCCCCGGATGCGGCACGATCAGCCGCTGCACCGGCAAGTACACGGCGCGGAAGAAGACAAAGACAAGGAAAAAGTTTGAAGAGATTGGCAGCACGCGTCCCAGGTGCTGCTGCAGCGAGTACGTTGTGTTGCTCGAGTCCATCAGGTCCTCCACAAAGCCCGTCAGCGCTCCACCCGTGATGCCGCCCATCAGGACGTTGACAAACACCCACACGTAATAGTACCGGAGGAAGCGTCGGTCGGTGTTCGACAGCGACGCGTGCACGTTCTGAGCCTGAACCAGGTACATCATGAAGAAAGAGACGACGAAGACTTCCCACAGCGTCAGCAGAATCGGCGGCAGCAAACCGGACACGATGGACTGGAACACCACAGCCTCCTCGGAGCAGTACCAGGTGAGGAAACCTCGAAGTCCGCTGGGGGGCTCGACGTTGCACGCCATTGAGATGCCCACGGTGAATATGCCGGACGGGAAGAGGATGAGCAGGATGATCATCGGCATGATTAAAAACACCCGACGCATGCTCTGGTTGCGACGGTAGAGCACCGACTGCCAGTTGACGTTATCGGGACCGGGCGCGGGCTGCACCCTGAAGTTCCGTCGCGAGCCGCTGTGCAGGAGACACTGCGCAGCCTGCGCGGCAGCCTTTTGCGTGGCGAAGACGACGAAGCAGCTGGGCCCCGGGTCCGACTGGAGCGCAGCCTCTCGCGCCAACACCACCGCGCGCTCGCACTGCTGCAGGTCGTACCAAGCCGCGTCCACCGCCGTCATCACGTGGTTGACACGTTTCGAGTACATCGTCTGGTAGCTCCTGCTCTGGCGCTCTTTGAGCTTGTTATAGGTGTTGAGCAGCTCGTCGCGCTCGTCGAGCAGCCTGTCCACCTCCCTGTGGTCGAAGATTGGAATTATGCCGCGAAACTCGTCGGGGAAGAGCGAGTTGAACATCGCCTCCACCGCTTCCAGAGGGTAACGCTCAGTCCCGTCCGCCATGCGCGTGGCGACCAAGTCCGTCATGAGCACGGTGTAATTCGCCGCCCACACCGACACCAGGCGCTTACCGTCGGGATCGTACGTGTTCACCGTGCGCTTCGCGTTGACGTCTGGAACGGGCGTCTCCACCAACCGCCTCGCGCGAGCCTGGCCCTTCTTATCGTTCGTCTCGTCCCTTCGACTGATGCGCTGGCGCTCCGGCCCTCGGACGCCCGCGTCGGTGGACTCTCGGGTGCCTTTCTCAGAACCCAGCGAATCGTGCCTCGGGAGCTGCTTGTGGTCGTAGTCCTCGTCCTCCGGCCTGACGTAATACGCCTGGAACTTGGACTCCTTCCCGGACTCTACATCGCCGTAGTCGTCGTCGTCAGAGTCCGAGTCGATGTTGAGACCCGCCCACCACCGGTGCTTGATGGCGACGTCCGGCCCGCCAGCCTCGTGCTCGTCGAGGAAATCGAAAAACTCGTCGCTCTGGCTCGTCTTGCCGCTCGGCGCGGCGTCCCTGCTGGAGTTCCCGCCGGACAGGTTGTGCCGCGAGGAGTGCTTGGAGAGGCCGTCGAGGCCGATCGCCCCCGCCGTGGCGCGGTTGAATACGTCTCCATCCTCCGAAGACCCCCCCGACGCCGTGCGGCGGTGCGCCCGGGCCCTGTGAGCCTCCGCGATGTCCTCGAGAACCCGCTTGACGTGCGGGGTGTACGCCTCGGGGTTTAAGCCGATGATATCGGCCGGGAGGAAACCCTTCCTCGCGACGATTTTGGAAGACGGAGCCCTCGGCTTGTCGTTGACGGCGGCGGATTCGTGAAAGTGGATGTTACCCAGGCTCAGGCCCTGACCCGACGGTCTGTGGTCCATCGCGCCCCCCGCGCTGTGTCCGGAGGCGGCCATGTTCTGCAGAGAGCCCGAGGAGTTTTCGCGGCGAAGGTCATCCGTGGTGTGGAAACTCGCGCCCCTTCGCGCTGCGCGAGCCTTCTGCGCGCTCCGCAGCTTCTCGTGGTGCGACCTGCTCGCCGGAGTCTTTGGATTCTTGCCAGTGACGCCGCCCAGGGCGTCCCGCATGGACCGCAGCGGCGTGAGCGGGACGGATTGCGTGCCGCTCGACCCGCCGCGCGCGTCGCCGCCGTGCGACCCGAAGGATCGCATCGACGACAGGTGAGAGAGTTCGAGGCTCAGCTCCGCGGCGGACCCCACGGACCCGCCGCGGCTGCCGCCCACGCTGACGCCGCCGCTCGCGCCCGAGCCCGACTCGTTCGCGTCGCCGCCGGCGCCTCCTCCGCCCCCGCCGCCGCCGCCGCCCGCGCCGTTCTTGGCGGATGTAGACGCCGGGTTTGGGTTGTTGTTTCGAGCACCCGCAAGCGTGGA
>MDTE01142820.1_pt1 | contig 11550 bp, 10 predicted proteins | sample 811231 | NCBI WGS metagenome assembly MDTE01 (sample SAMN05326651, study PRJNA326480) | marine metagenome | isolation source: seawater | place: Indian Ocean: Red Sea | collected 2010
ACAGACAAAATAATTAAAATTAAAAGTAAAATTAAATATATAAATAAATTTTTTTTTTTCACATTTTTAGTTTAGGCTTTATTCCTAATATTCCTAATCCCTTAGTTAAAACGTATTGATATCTAATCAATAAATTATGATTATGAGATGATATATTTTCATCCTCATCTAGAAATCTTAATTTAGGATTTGATTTAGCAGACGACCAAAGAGAATGAAAATATGATGATAAATTTTCTAAATAATGTGCTATTAAGTGTACTTCATTTTTTTTATAAGCATTTAAGACCACTTGATCCCAATCATAAAGTTTTTTATAAAGATTTTTTAATTCCAAAGATTTCTCTTGGTTTATATCAATTATATTTTTTTTTCTATCAAGAACTGATTGAGATCTAGCAAAAGAATACTGGATATAATAGATTGGATTTTCTTTATTTTCTTTTTTTATTAAATCTATATCTAAATCCATATGGGTATCATTTTTTCTATAACACATAAAATATCTTAAGTTTTCAATACCAATTTCTTCAATTAGTAACTTTAGTTCAAAAATATTTCCTTCTCTTTTAGATAATTTTTGAATTTCATTATTTCTTTTTAAATTAACTATTTGACAAAAAACAACAGATAAATTTATTGATGGGTAAATTGAAATTAAAGCTGAGCTTAATCTTTTTAGGTAGCCTAGATGATCTGCACCCCAAATATTAATCAATCTATCAAATTTTCTTTTATATTTATCAACGTGATATGCGATATCATTTGCAAAATAAGTTGGTGTTCCATCATTTTTAGTAATAGCTCTATCTTCATCATCACCAAATTTGCTTGATTTAAAGATTGTGATTTTATTATTTTTTAATGTTCCTTCAAAATCTTTAGGCATTTGTAATTGACCTTTATAAATAAGATTATCTTCGGATAATTTATCAATGATTTCATTGAGCAAATCTTTTTTCATGATTGAAGTTTCATAAGTAATTTGATCAAAATTAATTCCCAAATTTTTAAGAGTTTGAATTGATTGATTAACTAATGAATCAATTGCAAAATTAACAATTTCTAATTGTGATTTCTTGTCTATTGATTTTTTTTTAAATACATCTTGAAATTTGATATAACAAGTTTCAGCGATATCATTTATATAATCACCTTTGTAAAATTGTTTAAATTCAAGATTTAAATTATATTTTATTGAAATTGAAAATAGAATGGATGATAAAAACTCATTAATTTGGTTACCAGTATTATTTACATAATATTCTCTAGTAACATCGTGTCCAAAATATTCGTATAAATTAGATATAACATCTCCAACAACAGCCCCTCTTCCATGGGCTAAATGTAAAGGACCAGTAGGATTTGCAGATACAAATTCAACATTAATTCTTTTCTTTTTGAAAGATTTCTGATTTGAATTTTCTAATAATTCTGGAATTTTTTTATCTAGTAGAAAAAAATTTAAGAAACCAGGTCCTGCTATTTCAACCTTTTCTACTGATGTGTTTTTAAAATTTTGGACTATTTGTTTAGCAATTTCATTAGGCTTGATATTAAGTGATTTTGATAATTTCATACATATATTTGATGAAAAATCACCTTTTTCATCTAGTAAAGTTGTTATTTCTATATCATCAATCGATATATCAATTTCTTTAAAGCTCTTTTGAAGAGAACTCAATAAATCTAGTTTAATATTATGAGGCATAATTTTTATAAAAGTTTATGGCATATTGATCTGTCATACCACAAACATAATCAACTATAGTCTGTTTTTTTGACACTTCATTAGTAATTTTTTCCTGCCAAATTCTTGGTAATTCTGAAACATTATTTTCTAAAAATTTTATAATAAATAGTAAAATTTTTTCTGCTTCTGATCTATTTTTATATACAAAATCGGATGTATAAAAATATTCATATAAATAGTTTTTCATTTGTTTAACTATTTCTTCAACAGATGAACTAAAACTAACTAAAAATCTAGGATTAATGATAATATCTGTATAGGAATTTAAGTTACCTTTTTTAAGACGAATTTCTGTTTCCTTTAATAAATCCATTACTAAAAAATTTATTATTGATCTAGTAAAATAATTTCTTGCAACTTTTTTATCAAGAGAACAAATATATTCAAAATCAATAAAATCTATAAAGTTAAGTTCTTTAGATAAGATATCTATTTTTATTATTTCAGACCTGAGTCCATCATCAAAATCATGAGCTATATATGCAATATCATCAGACAATGATGCTATTTGTGCTTCAAGAGAAGGATTTTGAGAGAGATTAAATTTAAATTTTTCTGAAATTTGATAATTATTTTGAGAATCTATAATAGGTCCATTGTGTTTTATTAATCCATCTAAAGTTTCCCATGTAAGGTTTAATCCATCAAAGCTTACATATTTTTTTTCAAGTAATGTTACCTGCCTAAAAGATTGATAGTTATGATCAAATTTATCATCTAATTCTTGAGATATGATGTCCTCACCAACATGTCCAAAAGGACTATGTCCTAAATCGTGACATAAAGCTATACATTCAGATAAATCCTCATTTAATTCTAATTTTCTACTTACTGATCGTGCTATTTGAGAGACCTCCAATGTATGAGTAAGACGATTTCGATAATAATCACCTTTTTCAAACATAAAAACCTGTGTTTTATCTTTTAATTTTCTAAAAGCAGTTGAATGATATATGCGATCCCTATCACGTTCATAGGGAAGTCGATGGTCTTGATTTTCCATATGGAGTCTTCCTTTTGAATTTTGATTTAAAGCTGATAAGTTATTAAACATATGGGAAATATTAATATAACAGATAAAGCTATAAGTAAAATTGAAGAAGTTTTATCATCACAAAAAATGAAATATTTCAGAATTAAGGTAAAAGGTGGTGGATGCTCAGGTTTTCAATATATTTTTAAAAGTGATAATAAAATTAACGAAGAAAAAGATTTGATATTTAATTTTAAAAATTTGAAAATTTTAATTGATAAAAATTCATTTGAATTTATTGATCAATCAGAGCTTGATTACAAAGAAGAATTGATTGGCTCAACTTTTAGCATAACTAATCCAAATGCAAAAAGTTCATGCGGTTGCGGAAGTTCGTTTAGTATTTAAATTGAAAATAGTAAGCTGGAATGTAAATTCATTAAGAGCAAGAGAGCCAATTGTTGAAAAGCTTATTAAAAAAGAAAATCCAGACATACTATGTATTCAAGAACTTAAAATAAATGATAAAGAATATGTTTTTAATTTTTTTTCATCATTTGGATATTCAACATTTAGCCAAACACAAAAAAGTTATAACGGTGTTTCGTTTTCTAATAAGAAGAATATAAAAGTAAAAGATATTACTTTTTCAAATCTCAATGTAGAACAAGCAAGAAATAATACAATATTATTAGATGACTATAATATAGTTATCATAAATAATTATTTTCCAAATGGTAATCCAATAGACACAGATAAATTTCCTTTTAAGCTCAAATGGATGGATTCTCTTTACAATGAAATAAAAAAATTAAATCAGAAATATCAAATAATCTTAACTGGGGATTTTAATGTTATACCAAAAGATGAAGATGCACATGACATAAAGAAATATCGAAAAGATGCTCTCGCACAACCTGAAACTCGTAAAGAATTTTTTAAATATTTAAATTTAGATTTGTTAGATATCTTTGAGTCAGAGACAAAAAATAAAAATTATACTTTTTTTGATTATAAGACTTATAAATTTGGAAAAGAAGAAGGTATTAGAATAGATTTCTTTTTAGTATCACCTTTTTTAAAAAACAAATTAATGAACTTTAAAGTTTTAAAAGAATACAGGGAAATGGAAAGACCTTCTGATCACTGTCCTATTATGATGGATTTAAATATCTGAATAGATGCGCTTTTCTTTTTTTCCACCAGGATGTGTCACTGCCCCTAAATGAGCGGGGCCAACAGTTTGTGCATATTTCCACAAAGTTCCTGATTTAAAATCTGGATCTTTTGGCTTCCATTTAGATTTACGTTCTTCTAAAACTTTAGAAGATACATTTAAATCGAGAGTGTTTTTTTCAGCATCTATTTCTATTTCATCTCCATTCTCAATCAACGCTATAGGCCCACATTCGAAAGCCTCCGGACCTACATGACCTATACAAAAACCTCTAGTACCTCCAGAAAAACGACCATCGGTTATTAATGCCACTTCTTCACCTAATCCTTGCCCATAAATAGCACTAGTTGTAGAGAGCATTTCTCTCATACCCGGTCCACCTTTCGGACCTTCATATCTAATTACTACAACATTACCTGGTTTAATTTTTCCCTCAAGAACTGCAGAAAGGGCTTCTTCTTCTCTATCAAAGCAAATTGCTTTTCCTTTAAACTGTAGTTTTGTTAACCCTGCAATTTTAACAATAGCTCCATCGGGTGCTAAAGAACCTTTTAAACCCACTACCCCTCCAGATTTACTAATTGGGTTAGAAATTGGATAAATTACATCTTGATTTTTTGGTAACTCAACATCTTTTACATTTTCAGATAGCGATTTACCAGTAACAGTAATGCAAGAACCATCTATTAGACCTCCATCAATAAGAGTTTTTATTAAAACAGGTACTCCTCCAACTTCATAAAGGTCTTTGGCAACATATTTACCTCCTGGAGCTAAGTTGCCAATGTAGGGAGTTGATTGGAATATTTTCGTTACATCTTCTAATGTAAAATCTATTCCTGCTTCATGTGCTATCGCAGGTAAATGAAGACCTGCATTTGTAGAACCTCCAGAAGCAGATACTACGATTGCTGCATTGATTAGAGATTGTTTTGTGACTATGTCCCTAGGTTTGATATTTTTTTCAATTAAATCCATAACAACCCTTCCGCTTTCATAAGCATATTGGTCTCTACTTTCATATGGAGCTGGGGTCATTGCAGATCCCGGTAAGGCTAAACCTATTGTTTCAGAAACACATGCCATTGTATTCGCTGTAAATTGACCGCCACAAGAACCTGCAGAGGGACAAGCAACACATTCTAAATCATGAAGTTCTTCATCAGTCATTTTCCCACTTGCATGTTTGCCAACTGCCTCAAAGACATCAACTATTGTTACATCCTTCCCTTTATGAACACCTGGAAGAATTGATCCGCCGTACATAAACACAGAAGGAACATTTAATCTAACCATTGCCATCATCATACCTGGCAAAGATTTATCACATCCTGCTAGACCAACTAAAGCATCATAGCAATGGCCCCTGACAGCTAATTCAACAGAGTCTGCTATAATTTCTCTACTTGTTAGGGATGATTTCATTCCCTCATGTCCCATTGCAATACCATCTGTAACTGTAATAGTGGTGAATTCTCTTGGAGTGCCGTTAGCATCTTTTACTCCTTTTTTAGCAGCCTGAGCTTGTCTTGATAAAGAAATATTGCAAGGAGCGGCTTCATTCCATGTAGTAGCAACACCTACAAAAGGTTGTTTTATATCTTTTTCTGTCATGCCCATCGCATAATAAAAAGCACGATGAGGCGCACTATTAGGGCCTACAGATACATGACGACTAGGTAATTTTTTTTTATCAACCATAAATTTATAAGTTATTCAATATACTATCTATTTTTGATAATTCCAAACTAATAGCCTCTTGACGAGTTTTATTTTGATCTATTAATTCATTAGGTGCATGTTCTATAAAATTAGAGTTACTTAAATTCTTATCAATGCCTTCTTTTTCTTTTTGAAGTAATTTTCGATTATCTGAGAGTTTATTTTTAATTTTTTGTTTATCTATTTGATTTGCTTCTAAAACAAAATCATATTTTTTAAAAGGAAGTCTTAATCTATTAATCAAAGGTTTATCTGATAATTTCTTTCTAGTCAAAAATTCTAAAACACTTTTATTATCTAAAAACAAATTTTGTAAATCTGTATTCTCAGAAAAAATTAAAACATTATCTTCTTTTTTAATTTCAAATAATTTTTCTATAGATCTATATTCTTCTATGAATTCAACAAAATTATTTGTTTCATTTACTAAATTTTTGTCAATTTCTAAATCTTTATATTTCCACTGATAAGTCATTAAAATTGAGTCATTATTTTTAGACCACAATTTTTCAGTAATAAAAGGAATAATAGGATGTAATAACTGAAGCATGGAGTTAAATACTAAATGAAATGTATATCTTGTCTCATCTTTGAATTCTTCAGAGTCTAGTAAATTTTTTGATAGTTCAATGTACCAGTCACAAAAAGTATGCCAGGTAAAATGATAAAGCTTGTTTGCTACTTCATGAAAATAATATTTTTCATAATTCTTTTGAATAGATTTATATAAATTTTGAAATTCATAAATGATCCAGTTGTTAAAAGCATGTTTAGGATTTTTTTCTATTAAATTATTTATAGGATATACAGACTTAAATTCAGCAAATTTATAAGCATTTGTTATCTTGGTTATAAAATTTCTATATCCTGCAATTCTTTGCTCGCTCAATCTAACATCTCGCCCTGGGGTATTCAAAGAAGTAAGGGTAAATCGAAGAGTGTCAGCTCCATATTTATCAATAATTTTGAGAGGGTCTATCACATTACCTTTTGACTTAGACATTTTTTGACCTTTTTCATCTCTAACTAACGCATGAACATAAACTGTTTTAAAAGGAGTTTTGTTCATGAATTTATTACCCATCATCATCATTCTAGCTACCCAGAAAAAGATAATATCAAATCCTGTAACGAGGACTGAATTAGGATAAAAATTTTCTAATGTTTGTTCTTTTTCTGGCCAACCTAGTGTTGAAAAAGGCCAAAGAGCAGATGAGAACCAAGTATCTAAAACATCTTGATCTCTTTTTAAAATAATTTTATCAGCTTTGTAGTAGTCAATTGCTAATTCTTTTGCTTCTTCTTCTGTTTCAGCACAAAACTCTTTACCATCAGGCCCATACCAAACTGGTATTTGATGTCCCCACCAAATTTGTCTTGAAATACACCAAGGTCTGATATTTTCCATCCATTGAAAGTAAGTTTTTTCCCAATTAGATGGAAAAAATTTTGTATCTTCTTCTTTAACCGCTTTGATAGCTTGTTTAGCCAACTCTTCTGCATTGCAAAACCATTGATGAGTTAAGTAAGGTTCAACTATTGTATTTGAACGATCTCCATAAGGAATGGTTGTTTTATAATCTTCAATTTTTTCAATAAATCCCTTTTCTTTTAATGTCTTAACGATTTTTTTTCTAGCGTCAAAACGATCTATACCAATATACTCTTTAGGACACTGCTCATTAAGAGTGCCGTCATCATTGAAAATATTTATCAGTTCCAAATTGTGTCTTTTCCCAACTTCAAAATCATTGAAGTCGTGAGCAGGAGTAATTTTTACTGCACCACTCCCCATATCAGGATCAGAATATTCATCAAAAATCAGTGGAATAGATTTATTAGTTAGAGGAATTGTAAAAGTGACATCTTTTAAATTTGAATATCTACTATCATTAGGATTAACAGCAATAGCAGTGTCTCCAAAAATAGTTTCAGGTCTAACAGTGGCTACTACGATATTGTCCCCATTAGAAGATTGATATTTAATATAATAAATCTGAGTGCTTACATCTGTTGGGACTACTTCTAAATCTGATATTGCTGTTTTGAATTTCGTGTCCCAATTAACAAGTGATTGATCTTTATAGATTAAACCCTCATTGTAAAGAGATACAAAAACTTTTCTTACAGCGGCAGAAAGTCCATCATCCATGGTAAATCTTTCACGAGACCAATCACAAGAACTCCCAAGTCGTTTAAGTTGATTGATAATTGTGGAACCAGAATACTCTTTCCATTCCCAAACTTTTTCAATAAATTCATACCGAGATAAGTCTTTTCTATAAATATTTTTTTCTTCTAAATTTCTTTCTACTACCATTTGCGTAGCTATACCGGCATGATCAGTTCCTGGTTGCCAGAGAGTGTTAAATCCATTCATTCTGTGGTAACGAATGAGAATATCTTGAATTGTATTATTTAATGCATGGCCCATATGTAATGAACCAGTAACATTAGGTGGAGGTATGCAAATAGAAAAATTTTTATCGAAGTTATAGGTTGGTTTAAAGCAACCTTTATCTATCCATTTATGGTAGATTTCATCTTCATATTTTTTTTTATCCTGGAAATCATCCATAGATTAAAAAACAAATGGCTCTTTCTTAATATATTTGTATATAAAAGCAGAAGAAGCTTCGTCTATTATAAAACGGTTACAATTGCCATTAACTTTCTCGTATTTAACTATTTTATGCTTAAGTTCTTTATTATCTACTATACATACAATTTGAGCATTTTCATTGGACTTGTCTATTATTTGATTTGGTTCTTGATCTAAAGATCCATTTATTAATATTTTATCATATTTCTTAAGACTAGAATTATTATCTTCAAAAAATTCTTCAATTGATTTTTTTAAAAGCTTTGCTTTAAATAAATTTGAATTGAGACTTTTTTTAAAATGCTCAATCATTTTATTTGATGTTTCTATGCATTCAATATTAGAGGTAAATTGAGAAAGAATAGAGGTAGTAGTACCAAAACCAGATCCTATTTCTAAAATATTGTCATCAATTATTGGTTCTAAAGCTTGTAATAAATGAAAAGATGTTAAAGGAGGTAGCACAAATCTTCCATCTTTTAAATTAATAATATTATCGGAGTAAGATAAATGCTTAAACTCTAATGGAAAAAGATTTTCCCTTGGAAAAAATTCAATTTTCTCAATCAAAGAGTTATTACTTATTCTGTTAGCTCTTAGTTGATTAAGAACCATATTATTCCTAGCTTCTTCAAAATTCATGATAAAGACTGATTTATAACAAAAAATAAAGACATTCATAGATCATAATCGCCTCAGATCTGTGTGAAAATAACTATCGTAAAGGAAACATGTATTTATTAAAAAGCCTGTTCTTTCTTTTACTTAGTTTTGCGGCTTTCGCTCATCAGCCAGTAATTAATAACAAAAATCCAAATAATCCATATTTAGCTTACGTTATAGAAAAGCCTGAAATTTCAAAGGCCATATATTCAACCTTACAGGGAGATCCACATTATTACCTGATTAGTTCTGATAAAAAATTTAACTTCTATGTGGGAATAACTGTTCCCAAAATTGATAATTGCAGCACTTTTAAGAAGTTTTCATTTAATATTATAGATATTGTTGAATTTGAAGAAAATATTATTGAGGAAATTGATGGGAATAGTTTTAAATGGTGGTCTTGGTTTGAACCATATGGAAAAAAATGGTATTGGATCGGTCCAGAAATAGGTGCTGAGTTTAAAAGCACTACTGTCTATGAACCTGGCGAGTATTATATAAAAGTTTTTAATGAGTCTAATACTGGCAATTATGTTCTTGCTACTGGGGATATAGAAAAATTTGGTCCGTTAGTTATAGCACAACTACCTTTTATAATGCCCAAAGTTAATAAATTTTGGGATGAAAAAAATTGTGTTAACTAATAAATAATTACTGCTCATAATTTATTCTTTTATTTTCTAATTTTCTTTTTTATATACTGATGAAAGTTTTTAATTATATATTCTTCGGGCATTAAAACACCTGAGGATTTCTCTAAATTATAAACCCCTTTTTGATTTACCTCTGAAATATTAGCGTCTTGGTTCATCACTAGTATTCCAAAATCAACTACATTACTCATTTTGTATTGGGGGTCTGAAAGAGTTGATTTAGGGAACATCCATTCAGCTGTTAATTCAACTTCTTCAGAATTAATAGGAATAAGTCTTACTACTCTTATATGGTCACCATATATGCCAAGAAACATAGATGGCCAAGTACTTATATAAATCTGCCCTCTTGACTCTAATTCTGATTGTACTTCTTCTATTGTGCGTCCCTGTGAACTTCCGTCAGTAGACCAAGTTTGAGCATCTCTTTTCAGACCACCTTGATATTTGGGATGTGTTTGAGATTTTTTTAGAATATTCCACTCAGGATGATCTTGAATATCAACAAGTCTTCTTTGATAAAGAGGGACTAATTCTGAGAGCTCAGGGTGAATATTTGGGCAATGTAAACACTCACTGTAATTTTCCCAATAGATTTTCCAATTACATTGGACTTTTTTCTTCCACACATGCCCTACTGAATAATTTTCTAATTCTATTTTTTCAATTGTTTTATCATAGTACTGAAATGTAAATTGAATATTAAATTTTTTTTTTGATTTTAAATTAATAAATATGAGGCCCTTCCATATATAAAAATTTACTTTTTGAAGGCCATATTTTTTCTTATCAAAATTCTCTGTTTTTATAGATGTGGTATTTATTAATGAACCGTTGTGAATTTCATATGACCACTGATGGTAAGGGCAAATAATAACAGGTGTTTTTATCTTTCCTTCTTGTCCATCAAATATTTGAGAACCTCGATGCGAACAAGTATTGTAAAAAACTGATATTTTTTCTAATTTATTTTTTATAATAACAATATTTTTATTATTAATACTAAGTGTTCTATAATTATTCTTATTAATTGAATTAACATGACACACATAAATCCATTCAGTATTGAAAATTTTATCAATTTCTTTTTGAAAAATTTTACTATCATAATACCAACTAAAAGGAATTGAGCTTACCGGCTTATTAAGAGAATTTGACTTCATAAAAAATTAATAACTTTACCTTATTTATATTTATATATATTAAATTAAATTATGATTATTTTCATTTCTAAATTTCTACACTTGTTTTCTTTGCTTTTAGCAGGTGGAAGTGTCATAGGCACAGCTGTTATACAATCAATTTACAAAAAAGAAGGGAAAACACCTGAGCCTCATCTTGCAAAAGGATTTCGATTTTTAGCTTTTCTCTCCCTCATAGCAATTTTAACAATGTGGGTGACTGGAATATTGCTAACTATTTTTATCTATGGAGGTTTTAATTTAGGTTGGTCTTTTCATCTAAAACTTTTTGGAGCAACGTTTATTTTAATATCCAGTCTATTAATAAATATTAACTTAAGAATATCTGCTCTAAATCAAATACCACCTAATCAAAATACCATAAAATACTTAGCTTCATTTGCTAGAATAGGATTTTTATTAGCACTGGGTGGTGCAATTTGGACATTTGCGTAATATTTTAATTTTATAAAAATATGCTAATTTTATTCTATGCAAGTTAATCTTGATAAATGGCACCACTGTAATTTAGATAAGCAAGAATTTGTAAAATTATTACAAAAATCTGATTACCAAGGATTTAAACATATGTTTATTTTTTTTGGATCTTTGATCTTATTTGGCTATCTAGCATACGCAACTTGGGGTACATGGTGGACTGTACTTTTCTTTTTAATTTATGGAAATATTTGGAATTGTGCTGATCCTATTTGGCATGAAACAGGTCACAAAACTGCATTTAAAAGTAATAAATGGAACAATTTTTTTTATCAGATTGGTAGTTACATGAATGGTTTTGAACCAGTGCGGTGGAGATGGTCAC
>MDTE01187104.1_pt1 | contig 11550 bp, 11 predicted proteins | sample 811231 | NCBI WGS metagenome assembly MDTE01 (sample SAMN05326651, study PRJNA326480) | marine metagenome | isolation source: seawater | place: Indian Ocean: Red Sea | collected 2010
AAATAAAAATATAAAAAATTTTAAATTTTATAAAGCAGATATAAATAAAAATTTTAATCTTATAAAAAAATTATTAAACAAATATAAGCCATCTGTTATTGTAAATTTTAGTTCTCAGGGCATGGTAAATGAGAGTTGGAATTCACCTTTAGATTGGTACATAACCAACTTTTTATCTACCGTTAAGATTGTAAATTTTTTATTAAAAAAAAAATATTTAAAAAAATTTATAAATTTTACTACCCCTGAAGTTTATGGAAATAATAAAAAAAAATTGAGTGAAGAAGCAAAATTCAATCCATCAACGCCTTATGCATTATCTAGAGCATCAGCTGATACTCATATGAAATTAATGAATAAATATAAAAAATTTCCTATAATTTTCACTCGTGCAGCAAATGTATACGGCCCTTATCAACAACTATATAGAATCGTTCCTAAAACAATAATCCTGTTAATAAAGAAAAAAAAAATTCCAATTGACGGAAATGGTTTAACTTTTAGGTCTTTTATACATATTAATGATGTAAACATGGCCTTATATAAAATATTACAACATGGAAAAACAGGAGAAACTTACCATATCTCAACAAGTAACTATATCTCAATAATAGATTTAGTAAAAAAAATAATTAAAATTTTAAGAAAGACAAAAAATTTTAATAAATTTATTTACTATAAAAGAGACAGGATAGGTAAAGATGAATTTTACAAACTTTCTTCAAAAAAAATAATTAAAAATTTAAATTGGAAACCAACTATTACTCTTGATGATGGTATTAATGATGTAGTCGAATGGATACAAAAAAACTATAAATTTTTAGCAAAAAACAAACTAACATACCAACATAAAAAGTAGTATAATTTTTAAAACGGTCCTAGATATTCTTTATTTGGAACATCATGTAATTGGTTTTTATTTTTTTCATAAAAAATTTTTTTGCTAAACATTTTTTCACATTCAAAAATAATTCTTTTGTAATCTGGGTAAAAATTTTTTGTAAGTGAAAAACCTGTTGGCACTGGACAGTCTGGCATTGAAATCTTTATAGGCTGGTGTTTCAATAATTTATAAGTTCTTATATGTACTGAAGATATAATCTCATTTGCAATAGATCCAAATGAAAATCCTGAATCCAAAATAATTAATCTTTTTGTTTTTGATACAGATTTTTCAATTTTTTTAAAATCTAATGGTTTGATTGATCTTAAATCAATAATTTCTGCAGCTATATTATTTTTTTGTAAGATTTTTCCAGCAATGATAGCTTCTGTTGTCATGTGTGAACTTGCAACTATAGTTAGATCTTTACCCCTTTTTAAAATATTTGCATTGCTAATTTTCTTTTTTGTAAAGCCTTTTTCAACCCTACCTTTTTGCTCATGCAACCATCTGTGCTCAATATAAATTACAGGGTTATCATCAAATATACTGCTAATTAAAAGCTTTTTTGCGTCATTTGCGTTAGATGGCATCACAACTTTTAGCCCTGGTATATGTGAAAAAATTGATTGTAAAGATTGTGAATGCGTTGGACCCTGACCCCAACCTCTGCCAACAATCATTCTTATAGTGATTGGTACTCTAATTTTTTTATTAAACATATAATAAAATTTTGAAGCATTATTTATTATTTGATCTAAGGAAAGAAGAGAAAAGTCTAACCTTTGATGGGTCATTACAACTCTGCATTTTTTTATAGCACAACCAATTCCTACACCTGTAAGTGCGTTTTCAGAACACGGTATATCAAAAACTCTTTCGGATGAATATTTTTTTTGTAGATTTTTAGTAGTATTGAAAACTTCTTTTGGATCTGAAACTCCAAGGCCATAACATAATAAGTTAGGATCTTTTTTTAATGATAAATCGAGAGCTTCATTTATAGCTTCAGCATAAGTTATATATTTAAATTTAGGCATAAATTTCTTTATCTTTAATGGAACTTTTAGGATATTTGCTTCTTTTTGCTTTATTAAAACTTAAATTTATTTCATTAGATATTTTATTTTTATAATTATTAATTTTTTTTTTATTAAGAATTTTATCATATTTTTTTTCTAAAAAAGTTAGGGGATCATTTTTTTTCCAAAAATCAATCTCTTTTTTAGGTCTATATTTTAAATTATCATCATCAAATGGGCCACAATGTTCTAAATACCTGTAGGTATTAATTTCTAAAAATATCGGCTTATTTTTTCGTTCAACATAATTTTTGGCGTATAAAAATTTTTGATATATCTCTATTGCATTTAGGCCATTTGAAAATACACTTTTAATACCAATTTTTTCAACCATTTTATGAATTTTTCTATTTTTAGGCTGTCTTACATCTAAATTTGAATAAACAGAATATTTATTATTCTCACAAATAAAAATTATTGGCAGATTTTTAATTATTGAAAAATTTATTGTTTCGTAAAATACGCCTTCCTCAATTGCTCCATCTCCAAAAAAAACTAATGCTAAACCCTTTTCCTTTTTAATTTTTTTTGATAAAGCAACACCCGCAGCAACTGGTATAGAATTCGCTACTATTGCAGTACTAAGTAAAAAGCCAACATCTTTATCTATCAAATGCATCGAGCCTCCTCTTCCTCCACTGCACCCCGTTGACTTTCCCATAATTTCAGAAATAAGTTTGAATAAGTTGCCTCCTTTACCTAAATAATGTGCGTGAGCTCTGTGGCCGCTTAAAACTTCATATTTTTTATTTTTGAATAACACTGACAGAGGTGCTGCTACACTTTCTTGACCAATTGACAGATGAACGGGACATCTCATTTTCCATTCTGTATATTCTTTTGATATTCTGCTTTCTATTTCTCTTATTCTTAAAATTTGATAGTAAATTTGACTTACAATTTTTGCAGATATTTTCATTTTAAGGGACAAACCAATAATAATCACCATTATATCCGTTTTTTTTAAAGAATTTCACCCAATCTTTATCAGACATAATTGTTTTAGCTGTTAAATTCCATTTAAACATTCTCTCTTTTTCTATTTTATTTCTATAAGCATCAACTGTTACAAAGCTTTTTCCCTTAGAAACTCTTGAAATTTCTTTTAATGAAATTGCACATTCTCTTTTGTTCAAATTATGAATTGTATTAATGCTTATAACTAAATCGAAATAATTATCATCAAAGGGTAAACTTTTACAATTAGAAACTTGTAAATATTTTTTTATTTTAGGCAAGCTATTAAGAATTGCATATTTTGAAATGTCAATTCCATAAACATTTAATTTTGGGATATGTTTCTTAAAATCATATAACATAAATCCTTTTCCACAACCTACATCAAGAATTTTTGAAGAAGGTTTTATTTTGTAATATTTAATAAAGTCTCCTGTAACTTTGTACCAAAATTTTTTATTATAATAATAGCCACCATATCCAGTTAATCTAGAGCCATCAAAAAATCGTTTGTCAAATTTTCTCGCGATTTTCTGATATTTCTTTTTATTATTTTGAATTCTATCTACATTTCTTTTAGATGAAGGATATCTTTTTAATAAATTTATTTTTCTACCCATTTTATTCAATTAAATGATAATTTTTTTAATTTTTTAATATTATAATTTTCAATCTTATGTTTAAAATTATTATTTTTAAAAAATTTTATTAACTCCAAAATAGCATAGTCTACATTATATTTTCTTTTAAAACCTAATTTTTCCAATTTATTAGATGACAACCTATATGACCTAGGGTCATTTGAATTTTTGAATATTATTTTACATTTAATTTTTTTTTGAATTTTTTTAGCAAGATTAAGTATAGACAAATTTTCAAAGCCTGCATTAATTATATGATCAGGTATTTTTTTTTTTAAAGAAAAATAAAAAACTCGCACTAGATCTTTAATATGAATATTAGGTCTTATTTGCTTACCACCCAAAACTGTGATTTTTTTTTTCTTGTAAGCTTGGTAAGTTAACATATTTACAGAAACATCTAGTCTTAATCTTTTTGAAATTCCACATACAGTTGCAGGCCTAATGCAAACAATATCTATTTCTTTTCTGTAACTAAGTAAAATTCTTTCAGCAATCATTTTTGTTTTATTATAAACTGAAATAGGTTTTAGCTCTAACTCCTCAACTACATTTCTATCTTTTTTAATTCCATAAACGCTACCTGAACTTGCAAAAACAATCTTTTTGACTTTTGCTTTTATTGCAGCTCTGCATATTCTATCAGTGGCAAGCACATTTATATCCCATGATAAAGAAGGATGAAGTTCTACAGAAGGATCGTTAGCAATATTTGCCAAATGAATTATATAATTAAATCCAACAAAGTCTTTGTAAGTTATTTTTCTAATATCTTTGTTTAGTATTTGAATATGTTGTGATTTGTTAAGAAAATTACCATATATTTGACGGTCAATAACTTTGATGTGAAACCCTTTATCCAAAAGATATTGGCTCAATATTGTTCCAATATAACCACAACCACCAAGAATAATAATTTTTTTTTTTGGAGATTTCATTTAAGCATGAAGCGTTTAGTAAATTTAATAATATTAATTAAATTTATATAGTTTTTTTTATATTAAATCACTAAATATTAAAAAATATGTAATATTTTAATTTATATCCTTTGAATGTTATTTGATAAAAATAATTGATTTAGATAATTATGAAATAATAGTTTTCTAATATTATTTTCAGCTATATATAAACAAAATAGTAATGAACAAAATTATAAGATCATATAAAGCAATTAGACAAGAAAAATATTTAATTATTCTATTACCAATAGCTCTTTTATTAGTTCCAATAATTATTTTAATAAAAAATTTAGTTTTATTACGATTTGGATTAATACACTCTGATAGAATAGGTCATTTCGTAACAGACACTGCGTTGTACTTAATTGATAAAAAAAATATTGCTAAAAAGAAAAAATTGTTCGATTTTCTATACTTTCCCAACACAATATCAAATCAACAAATAGAAAAAATGTGGAGAAGAAAAATATCTTTTTCTTCAAAATATTTAATTAGACCATTTTGGCTAATATTTAGTTTTTTTAACCTAAGAGAACATTTAGCAGGTATTTCAGAGACACAATGTAGAGATATAAAAAATCTTTTACCAAAAAATAAGAACATAATTAAATTTACTGAAGAAGAAATTAACTACTGCAAAAGTATTTTAAAGATAAATAAAATTGACGAAAAAAAAATTGTATTACTAATATTAAGAGATAGCAATTTTTTAAAAAAGACTATGTTAGTAAAAGGCAAAATGCATTTATTTAATTATCATAATTATAGAAATCCAAATGTTAATACTTACAAGAAAGCAATAAAGTTTCTTTTAAAAAATAATTATCACATAATACGGATGGGTAAACATTTACAAACAAAAATACAAATTAATAATAAAAAATATATTGAATTATTTAGTTCTGGATTTCACAGTGATTTATTAGAAATTTATTTAGGATCTATATGTAAATTTTGTATATCTTCAAGCACTGGGTATGATGAAGTTCCTAAAATTTTCAACAGACCAATTTTATATACAAACGTTTGTCCCTTATCAGATATACAAGCTAATTCTAAAAATTTTATGATTATATTTCAAAGATATTTTGATGAATTTTCAAAAAAAGAATTAACTTTTTCTGAAATAGTAAAAAAGGAGTGCCATGAGATATATGACTCTTTTGAATTTAAAAAGAAAAAAATTCTTTTAAAACAAAATACATCTGATGAAATATATCAAGCAACTAAGGAATTTTTAAATAATATTAGTAAAAATAGTTTTAAAAAAACCAAACTACAAAATTTTTTTTGGACAACCTTTAAAAAAAAAGTAGCTAAAAAAAGCACATTCTGTGCGCATGAAGTATTTAATGCAAAAATTAGTGAATTTTTTTTAAAAAAAATAAAAAAAATTATAAAGTGAAGGTTTTATTTAATAAAATCCAAAGTTTAAAATTTTTTGAAGTTTAATTGTATAAACTGTTTTTGATTTTTAATACTCCAAATTCTTTTCTGATTTAAAATTGACAAAAACTTTTTCTGGCTATTTCCAGTACCAAAATAGCGAAGTGGTTTATATTTATGCTTTTTTTGTTTGAATTTGTTTATTAAATTATTTAATTTAGAAAAATCATTTAAAGAAATTACAGAGCTTAATTTTGCTCTGTTTTTTTGTCTAGAACCAAAATCAATTGTAGGTACTCCGTAGTATGGTGCCTCCATAATCCCTGAGCTAGAATTTCCCATTATGAAATTTGAATTTTTCAATAGTGTTAAATAATATTCAAACCTCATAGATGGTAAAATTTTTATATTTGAAAATTTTCTTTTTTTTAATAAAAAAATTTTTTCTAGTATTATTTTACTACCAAGATCATTATTCGGTAGTAAAATTATATAATTAAATTTACTTTTTACTATTAAATTAAGAAATGTTTGTATTTGATATTTAATTTTTTTCAACTCAGTTGTGACAGGATGAAATATAAATATTGCATAATTTCCAAATAAAATGTTGTACCTTCTCTTTACCTTGGAAATATTGGGAAGGTTTTTTTTTAAAATCAAATCTACATCTGGAGATCCAATAGAAAAGATATTTTTTTTTTTTTCTCCCATTTGCAGAAGTCGCTGCTTTGCTATTTTATTTGTCACAAAATGCAAATGAGACAGTTTGGATATAGAATGTCTTAAAATTTCGTCAACTGTACCTGAAATTTCTCCTCCTTCGATATGAGCTACTTTAATATTATTTAAACAACCAGTAATTGCTCCAGCAAGCGACTCTACTCTATCACCGTGTACAACTATTAAATCTGTGTGATTGTTAAGGAGAAATTTGTTAATCCCCTTAATTGTATTAGCCAGTATTATGTCCATAGTTGCATTTTTTGACTGATTATTAAAACTATAACAATTACGAATCTTATCCTTATTTATTTCATCTATCGTATATCCATATTTTCTTATATTGTGCATGCCAGTAATTATTAAATTAGTTTTAAATTTATTTTTTTTTTTCTGTAATTCTAAAATTAATGATTTAATTTTTCCGTAATCAGCTCTAGTTCCAGTTATAAATGTAATTGTCTTCACTGAATAAATTTTTTCTTAATTTGAATATTTTTTTTAATATCAACACAGGATTTTTTTCCAATTAATTTTAAAAAATCCTTTGCGAGAAAATCCCCATTGCCAGGTCTTTTTAAACAAATATTTTTATGACTAATAAATGTTCCTTTTTTTATAAATTTTTTTGAAACAACTGATGCGAAAGCAAAGTTCATTGTTACTCTTTCCTCTTTTATTGGATCTTTTGTGCCAGGTAATGTTAAAGGAATATATTTTGAAGCATTGATTAACTCTTTCAATTGATATTTGTCCATAGAGCAAGAAACATCGGGACCCTTTCTATTGTGTGTATCCACATAATGCTTTTCAATTATTTTAGCACCTAAACTTAGAGCTGCATAAGAAGCATATAAACCAACTGTATGATCCGAATAACCTATTATATTTTTTGTAAAAGTTTTTTGCATTAATGGAATTGAATTTAGTCTACTCTTTTGCAGAGGTGTTGGATAAACATTTGTGCAGTGCAAAAGTGCTAGAGGAATTTTTTTTTTATTAATATAATTTACAGTGTTTTTCAGTTCTCTTAAATGACTCATACCAGTACTCATAATTATAGGTTTTTTAAATTTGCAAATATATTTAATGAGATCTAAATTATTCCATTCACCTGATCCTATTTTAAAAGCAGGAACTCTGAATTTTATCAATCTATCTACCGCAGCTTTGCAAAAGGGTGTGCTTATAAAAATTTTTTTTTTAGATTTTATGTAATTCATTAATTTTTTTTCATCTACTTCTGAAAGTGCACAATCTTTTATAATTTTATAAATTGAGAACTTCGAATTTCCAGGTATAGTTTTTTTAGCTTCGAGAGACATTTCTTCATCTGGAATATGAGTTTGATGTTTTAAAATTTCTGCTCCAGACCTAATTGCACTATCTGCAATTGCTATAGCTTGATCTAGATTACCATTGTGATTAATTCCAATTTCTGCTATGATGAGTGGATCTCTGTTTTTACCTATTTCTCTGCCAGCTATTTTAAATTTCATTTTCTAATTTTCAAATATTTTTTACTCAGAAATTTTGCTAATTCATAATCTTGTTTATCATCTATATCAATACTGTCTATTCTGTTCATAAAATAATAACCAGATTTTGCAAAAGATAATTTTTTTTTCCTCAAAAAGTCACTTGCGTAAAAAATATATATAGCACCATTTGGCGAGTATATTTTTTTTAAATTTTGTCTGTTATTTGTGATATACTTGTCATTAAAACAGGGACTTAAGGTATCTTTATTTTTTTTTAATGATTTATAGAAATTTTTATTTTCAGTTACACTTAAAATAGATCTAAGATTTTTTTTAATAAATATATTAATTGCTTGATCAATATGCTTATTATTTCTAAATGGAGATGTTGGTTGTAGATAAACAATTATGGAATTTTCTATATTATCTTTGATATTATTTTGAATAAAATCTAATATTACCTCATTTGCAGATGAAGAATTTGTGCATAATGATTTATTTCTCTTTATTAAATTAATTTTATATTTTTCTCCTTTTTTCAAAATTTCATCTGAGTCTGAAGATAGATAAACTTTGTTAATACTTTTTGATTTTTTTGCACTTAATATTGCCAACTCAAATAAGCTAAGGTTATTTAATTTTTTTAGATTTTTATTTTTTAAATCCTGAGAGTTTTTTTTCGCAGGTATAAAACTAATTATTTTACTTCTTTTTTTATTCATTATTAAAGTTCTATGATATAACAAATTTTTTTAATATGCGAACAATTGCAAGAATTGATATAAAAAGTAACTTTGTGATTAAAGGTATTAATCTTGAAGGATTAAGAAAAATTGGGGATCCAATAAAAATTGTTAACGATTACTATGCTAATGGTATAGATGAACTTTTAATAATTGACTCTGTTGCAAGTCTTTATGGAAGAAATAACCTGTTTGATTTAATAAAAAATATAACTGAGGATATATTTGTACCAATTACCTTAGGCGGGGGAATAAGATCTCTTAAAGATATAGAAAATGCACTTAATTCAGGTGCTGACAAAGTGGCAATTAACTCCATGGCATTAGAAAACCCTAACTTTTTAAGTCAAGCAGTCTCTAATTTTGGGGAGTCGACAATTTTAGTAAACATAGAGGCAAAAAATATTTCAAAAAATATATGGGAACCATATAAATTTTGCGGGAGAGAAAAAACTAATCTAAATGTAAATGAATGGATCAATGAAATACAAAAAAAAGGATGCGGTGAAATATTATTAACCTCTATTGATAAAGAGGGCACAGAAACAGGTTTTGATATTGAATTGTTAGAAAGTGTTGAAAAAATAATAAAAAAACCTTTAATAGTATCTGGTGGATGTGGAAACTTAGGACATATCGAAACTTTAAAAAAAAAATTTAAAAATATATCTATCGCAATAGCATCTGTTTTACATTACAAGAAATTAACAATTTCAGAAATTAAAAAAACTTTAGCATGAAGTCTGTAAGTATAATTGATTATGGAATGGGTAATATTAAAAGCCTTTACAATTGTTTAAAATTTTTAGGATATAATCCAATTTTTTATTCAGAAAGTAAGAGCATTAAATCAAATATTTGTATTTTACCTGGCGTTGGGGCATTCAATCAAGCGATGAAATTAATATCAGAAAAAAATATTTTAAATAGCTTAACAAGTTATGTTAAAAATGAAGATAATATTTTGATGGGAATTTGTTTAGGAATGCAATTATTTTTTGAAGAAAGTTCAGAAAATTATAATACTAATGGTTTAGGAATGATTAAAGGAAAAGTAAAAAAACTATCTACAAATGAAAATGACATACTCCCTAATGTAGGTTGGTTTGAAACAGTTATAAAACCAAATAAAACATTTGATTATCTAAAAGATTTTAATAAGCAAAAATTTTATTATGTTCATTCTTATGTTGCAAAACCAATTGACATTAAAAACCAGATTGCAACTTCTATTTATAATGATAAAAATTTTTGTGCAATGACAGTAAAAAACTCAAATATAATTGGAACTCAATTTCATCCTGAAAAGAGTTCAAAAATTGGTTTAGACTTTTTAGAAATAATAATTAAAAATTCTATTAATTAAAATGGCAAAAAATTTTTCAATGTATGGATTACCTGAAGAAGTAATCTTCTGCACAAAATGTGTAATGAGCAATCAAAGACCTCAAAGTGTGGTTGAATTTAAAAATAGTAATAACCAAAAATCTGGTTTGAATATTGATAAAAACTCATGTGTTTGTGATGCTTGTAATTACAACGAAACAAAAAAAAAAATTAATTGGGAGAAAAGGGAAAGAGAACTAATCGAATTACTTGAAAAGTATAGAAAATCGAGTGGATATGATTGTGTTGTACCTGGAAGCGGTGGTAAAGATAGCGCTTTTACAGCTCATGTTTTAAAATATAAATATGGCATGAATCCTTTAACCGTAACATGGGCGCCTCATATGTACACGGATATAGGATGGCAAAACTTTGATAATTGGATCAAGGTTGGTGGCTTTGACAACATTCTTTTCTCACCCAATGGCAAAGTTCATAGACTTTTAACCAAGCTAGCTTTTAAAAATTTATTACATCCATTTCAACCTTTCATTATTGGTCAAAAAATTATTGGGCCTTTAATAGCTTTAAAGTTTAATATTCCATTAATTTTTTATGGAGAGAATCAAGCTGAATATGGAAATGCTGTTGAGGAAAATGCAAATCCACAAATGGATAGTAAATTTTTTTCTCAAAAAAATAATTCCGAAATTATTCTTGGTGGAGAAAAATTGTCAAATATTTTAAACAAATTTAATTTTAAACTAAATGATTTTGAGCCATATATTGCTCCTAAAATTAATGACCTAATGGAAAAAAAAATAGAACAAAGATACTTGGGCTATTATCTTAAGTGGGACCCACAAGAATGTTATTATTATGCAGCTAAAAATACAGGCTTCAGACCAAATACAGAGAGAACAGAGGGATCTTATTCTAAATACTCAAGTATTGACGATAAAATTGACCCATTTCATTATTTCCTTACACATATTAAATTTGGTTTAGGTCGTGCTTCATATGATGCGGCCCAAGAGATTAGAAATGAAAAAATTACCAGAGACGAAGGAATAAATTTAGTAAAAAAATATGATAGTGAATTCCCAAATAAATATTTTAGGGAATTTTTAGAATATATTGATATTGATGAGAAAGATTTTTTTTCTACATTGGATAGTTTCAGATCTCCACATCTTTGGAAAAAAGATAAAGATGAATGGAAACTTCTACAAAAGATTTATTAGTTTTTCGCTTTAACAATCTAAATCCTAAATTTTTTTCAGTGCATAAATCAAGCCAATTGAGCTATTAGTACTGGTCAGCTGCACGCATTACTGCGCTTCCACACCCAGCCTATCAACGTGGTGGT
>MDTE01094925.1_pt1 | contig 11549 bp, 7 predicted proteins | sample 811231 | NCBI WGS metagenome assembly MDTE01 (sample SAMN05326651, study PRJNA326480) | marine metagenome | isolation source: seawater | place: Indian Ocean: Red Sea | collected 2010
ATTATGATAAAATGGTGGGCACGGCTGGGATTGAACCAGCGACCCCTGCGATGTCAACACAGTGCTCTCCCGCTGAGCTACGCGCCCCACCTGATACGGGTCTTGCCGTTATCGACGACAAGGCCGGGTGATACACCGCACCCCAGTCAATGGCAAGAGGTGCCACCAGCCAATTTCGCAGGCGTTACCGCTTATACTCAATCTCGTAGCCAACCACGTCCGTATCGCCAGTGTTGACCGCATTATGCTCGACCGGCGCCGTGTAGGAGCCGGCCTTCCCAGGTTCATATGTGAACACCTTGGTGGTACCATCGGCGAAATGCGAGGTCAGTTCCCCAGCGGTCAGGTAAATCACCACATAGTCGAGTTCATGAGTATGCCAGCCGGTCTGCTCACCGGGCCTGATAGTGTACTTCACGACGCGCGAGCGGTTATCCTCATGGACAATCTCGCTCAGCTCTGCCGTACGGTCGTCAGCATCGGGCGTATAGTTGATTTCGGCGGTGTTGGGCATGACTCCTCCCTTGGCATTCTTAGCAATAGGCCGAAAGATTATAGCAAAGAATAACGGCCGTCAGGCGACCTACTGCTGGAGTTCCGCATCCACATGATCGACCAAGTCACGCAGATGGAAGGGCTTCGATAGGACCTCGAAGTCGCCCATCTCCTCGCGCGCGTTCATCGCGACCGCTGCAAAGCCGGCGATAGGCAGAACCTTCGGGTCGGTATTGACCTTGCTTGTCTACCGCGACACCTTAATGCCTACGATGCCCAGCATGACCATGTCCGCGATCAGCAGATCATAGGCGCGTGCCGACACCGCATCGACCAAAGAAAGCCCTTAGGGTAGAGCCGTGACCTCGTGCCCGCTGCGCTCCAACGCGCGGGTCAGGGATACACGCATCAATTGATTGTCTTGGCCAAGCAGTATCCGCACCATCCAACCTGTATCCCTGAGTACTTCGCGACGTCCGACGCACATTGCTTCGGTGCCCTAATGCTAAGCGCAACCGGTTTCAAAAGGGTGAGGAATATCGGGCAATAAAGCACCTTGGCATAAGCACACTCACGTCGAGACAGGCAAACCTGTCAAGGGTGACAGTACCGCCGCTTTTCGTTACATCAGGCATGCTATGGACCGCAAAACCGTTAACGATTCCGACGCCGCGATCGAGATACTCGCACCCGCGGAGCAGCGTGTGCCCTTGGTCTTTTCGTCGCCCCACAGCGGACGCGCCTATCCGGAGACATTTCTGGCGGCATCTAGGCTCGACGCTCAGGCCATCCGTCGGTCGGAAGACTGCTTCGTCGACGAATTATTCGCCCAAGTGCCGCATCACGGTGCCCCGCTGCTAAAGGCATTGTTCCCGCGCGCGTTCGTCGACCCGAATCGCGAGCCATACGAACTCGACCCGGCGATGTTCATAGAAAAATTGCCGGCCTTCGTGAAAAAGCGATCACCGCGGGTGGCGGCGGGCCTGGGCACGATCGCCCGGGTGGTCGCCAGCGGCGCGGAAATATATTCATGCAAGCTCTCCTTCGCCGAGGCCCGTGAGCGAATCGAGCGTTTCTACCAGCCATATCACGCGGCGCTGGAAGATCTCATCTCTCAGACTCATGAGAAGTTCGGAGTTTGCATCCTGATCGACTGTCATTCTATGCCGTCGATCGGCGGCCCGATGGAGAATGATGCTGGGCGGCGACGGCAGGTCGACTTCATCCTCGGTGATGCTCACGGCCGCGCCTGCACTCGTTCCCTGACCGGCCTCGTCGAAGAGACGCTGCACGAAATGGGATACACCGTCGTACGGAACGCGCCCTATTCCGGTGGCTTTATCACCCGAAACTACGGACAACCGGAAAGGGGCGTCCATGCGCTACAGATCGAGATAAACCGCGCCCTCTACATGGACGAAGCCGCCATCGAGCGCACCGACGAACTCGCTGTGGTCGCAGAGAATATGAACCTGCTCGCCGCGCGTCTCGCCGCGCTCAAACCCGCGGCGCTCGCCGCCTGACGTGCATCCGAGCGATGACCCTCGTCTCAACCTGTGCATTCACCCTACGCGATGCATCAGCCAACGACGCAATGGCGATCCAAGACATCTATGCCGCCCGCGTGCTCACCGGTCTCGCCTCGTTTGAGGAAGCACCTTCCGACGCGCCGAAAATGGCCCGGCGAATGAAAGTAATTGAAGCGTACAGCCTGCACGCGCATCTGGGCTTCTAAATGGTCAGGACGCTGCTGGCGGTCGGTTTCAGATCGGCCGTCAGATCGACAGCGTACTCATGCAACGCGCCCTGAGCTAGGGAGCCGAGACCATGCCGGACGATTAAAACTCGGCGTTCACCGCGCTTTAAAACTAACAAAAAAAGGGCCGTGGAAACCACGGCCCGAAGTCATAGGGAGGAAACGCTCTACAGCGCCAAGCAGAGTTACCTTTTCGCACATGCAATAACAAGTCGCTTCAGCATACCCAGCAGTAATTAATAGAATATTTTTCTCTAGAAGTAGGCGATTGAAAGATAATTTCACGAATTTTATCGCATTGCACCATTTTACATCGATTGGTTCGACCATTGCGATGATATGCGGGCCTTGCCGATCAATATTTACCGCCAATGCTCCTCGAAACCCGAGTCTAGTGCCTCCGCCGCATCGAAATGTTTATACATCTGGCATAGGACCGCCTAGACGCTCCAGACCAGAGCGACCTCGGCGGTCAGCCCCATAGCCCTGAACATGGGAGAGACAAACGGCTCCCGTCAACGACGAGCCCGGGCGTGCGATCGCGCGCCAGCAACAACGGCCCATCGAGGTCGACAAACGCCGCCGCCTGCGCCACCAGAAGGGCGGGTGCCATGGCCAAACTAGTCCCCACCATACAGCCAACCATGACGCCGAAACCGGCCGCACGTGCGCCCCGAGCCGCCTGCAGGGCAGCCGTCAGCCCGCCCGTCTTGTCGAGCTTGATATTCACGAGATCATATTTTCCCGCCAGTCCGGCGAGGCTGTCGCAATCACGAAACGCCTCGTCCGCGCAAACCGGAATGGGGCGCGCCAGATCGCCGAGCGCGTCGTCGTCACCGGCCGGAAACGGCTGTTCGATTAGTTCCACGCCCAGCTTTACGAATGTCGGCACCATGGCCTCATAGGCCGTGGCCGACCATGCCTCGTTGGCATCGACGATCAAGCGGGTTTCGGGCGCTATCGCGCGAACAGCGCTCACCCGGTCAAGATCATTCGTGCCCGTGAGCTTCAGTTTCAACAAGGGGCGCGTCGCGTTTGCCGCAGCCGCAGCCGCCATCTCGGCCGGGTCATCGGCGCTCAGGGTGAAGGCAGTCTCAACCAGAAATGGTTCATTCAAACCGGCTAGGGCCCAGGCCGGGACTCCGAACGCATGCGCCTCAAAATCCCAAAGCGCGCAGTCGAGCGCGTTCCGCGCGGCACCCGGCGGCATCACGTCCTGTAACGCATCGCGCGTTAGACCATCGCGCAGTGCAGGCGCCATGGCGCGAATATCCGCCGCCACATCTTCGGGCGTCTCGTCATAGCGCGTATTCGGGCAGCATTCCCCGCGACCAACGATCTCGCCGTCTCGCAGCGTCGCCAACACAACGACCGTTTCGGTCTTCCTGCCACGTGAGATGGTGAAGTGATGCCTGAGCGGGAAGGTCTCGATCTGCACGCCGAGTTCAGCCATGGGCTAGATACGCTCCAGAGCGTCCGCGATCGCTCCGACACCTTCACGAACCGGGTCGAGCGCCGGCATCGCGAAGCGATCCGAGAGTTCACCAAGTAGGGCGACGCGCGTATCGTCGCCGTCCATACCCGACGTGTTCACAGCGATACCCACGCATCGCGCGTCCGGGTTGGTCAGCCGCGCCGCGGCCAGATGTCCCTCGATGCAGGCGCTGACCTCAGGCAAGGCCTGATGTGGCAGGCCACGCATATGGGTTCGGGTGGGTTCGTGGCACAGCACCAGCGCGTCGGGCTGGGCACCGTGGACCAACCCCATGGTTACCCCGGCATAGGAAGGATGGAACAGCGAGCCCTGCCCCTCGACCAAGTCCCAGTGATCGGGCGCATTGGCCGGAGCCAGCCATTCGGTCGCACCGGAGATGAAATCCGAAACAACAGCATCCACGGACACACCGGACCCTGCGATGAAGATGCCGGTCTGCCCCGTTGCACGGAAGTCGCAGTCGACGCCCCGCCCCGTCAATTCCGCGTCGATAGCTAGAGCCGTGTACATTTTGCCTACCGAGCAGTCCGTGCCCACGGCAAGCAGACGCTTGCCCGGCCGCCGTACACCCGAGCCCACCTCAAAAGTCTCGGTCGGATGGCGCACATCGAAAAGCTGTCCACCATTCGCCGCTGCGGCGTCAGCGACCCCCGGAATGTCCGTGATACGCGCATGCAGGCCCGAGGCCACGTCCATCCCCGCCCCTATCGCGGCGAGAATGGTCTCGATCCAGCTCTCGGAGATAACGCCACCACGATTTGCGACGCCGATGACGAGCGTCCGCACACCCGCGGCAGCGGCCTCGGCGATAGTCATCTCGGGCAGGCCGAGGTTCGCATTGCAATCGTCCAGACGCAACTGGCCGACGCACCAGTCGCGGCGCCAGTGGACGATTCCTTGGGCTGTCTTCGCGGCAAGCTGATCCGCCGCGTCGCCCAAGAACATCAGATAAGGGTGTTCAATCTGCAATTTCCGCCTCCCCGTGGGCTGCCAGAGCTCAAATTCAGGCACGGTTGCTGTGCCCGCTGACAGGACGTTATGGTCCGCACTCAACCCGCGCGGAGACGCCCTGCCCATGTTTACCACACGACCGGAAATCCGTGGCACCCACGGCATGGTCGCCTCGACCCATTATCTAGCGACGATGGCTGGCTGGCGCATGTTCGAAATTGGTGGCAACGCCTTCGACGCCGCCGTCGCCACCGGGCTCGCGCTGCAAATCGTGCATCCCTATCAGAACGGCCCCGGGGGCGATCTGCCGATCGTCCTGCACGACGCGCGCACCGGCAAGGTTGAGGTGATTTGCGGTCAGGGTGTTTCGCCGGCTGCGGCGACGATCGAGGCCTATCGCAGGCTCGGCCTCAAACTAGTGCCCGGTACCGGTCTCCTCGCGCCCTGCGTACCCGGTGCATTCGGCGCCTGGATGCTGATGCTGCGCGACTATAGTCGCCTGTCCCTGCGCGACGTGATCGAACCGGCCATTGCCTATGCCCGCGACGGTTATACGGTGGTGCCGATGATGAACACGATCATCGGCGGGGTGGAAGAGCTCTTCCAAAAGGCCTGGCCCACGTCGGCCGAGACCTGGCTGGTCGACGGCGCGGCCCCCGCGATCGGCACTATGCACCGCACCCCTGTGATCGGCGCGACCTATAAGCGGCTGCTCGATGAGGCAGAGGCGATCGGCGGAAACCGGGAAAACACGATAGAGGCAGCGCGGCGCGTCTTTTACGAGGGCTTCATTGCCGAAGAAATTGATAATTTCTGCCGCACCACCGAATGGCTAGATTCGTCCGGTGAAGTTCATGGCGGCCTCCTGACCGGCGAGGACATGGCAAACTGGCGGGCGACGATCGAAGAGCCGGCAAACTACGACTATGCCGGCTACACCATCTGCAAGCCCGGCGCGTGGAGCCAGGGGCCCGTGTTTCTGCAGCAGCTGGCCCTACTCAAGGGCTTCGAAATCGAGTCGATGGACCCGCTGGGTCCGGACTTCATGCACACCCAGGTCGAGTGTGCGAAGCTGGCGCTGGCCGACCGCGAGGCTTGGTATGGCGATCCAACAGTCAACGACGTACCACTCGAAACGCTTCTGTCCGACGCCTATAACGATGCGCGTCGCGCAATGGTAGGCGACGAAGCCTCACTCGAGTTCCAACCCGGCGCCCCGGACGACCGCATCCCGTCGCTCGCGGAATTTACGATCTTCGATCTCCACGCCGCCGACACCGCACCGGGTGCAGGCGAGCCCAACGCGGCACGCGCCGAGGTCGGCGAACCCGATGCCAAACCCAGTAGCGCGAATGGCGACACCGTCCATTGTGACACCGCTGATGCCGAGGGAAACATGGTCGCCTGCATGCCATCTGGCGGTTGGTTGCAGTCCTCGCCGACCATTCCGTCGCTCGGATTCTGTCTCGGCACCCGGGCGCAGATGTTTTGGCTGCAGGAGGGTTTCCCTACCACCCTAAAGCCCGGCATCCGCCCGCGCACAACCCTCAGCCCGACAATGGCCCTGCACGACGGCCAGCCGGCGCTCGCCTTCGGTACGCCCGGCGGCGACGCTCAGGACCAGTGGGCGCTGTCCATGTTCCTGCGCCACATCCACCACGGTTACGACCTGCAGGCCGCAATCGACGCGCCCAACTTCCACACGGACCATCTCCCCTCGAGCTTCTATCCGCGCACCTTCCAGCCAGGTGAAGTCAAGGCGGAGGGGCGCTATGCCAAAGACGTCATCGCGGCCATGCGCGAACGCGGCCACCGTATGACCGTGGTCGGTGACTGGGCGTTGGGCCGCATGACGGCGGTGGGCCGCGCACAGGGCGCGCAAGGCTGGTTCCTGAAAAGCGCGGCGCATCCCCGCTTCCAAGAAGCCTATGCCGTCGGCCGCTAGGTCGTCACTATGAACGCCTCTGGGCCTCTACGCGATGCGCCCTACGGGCGTATCTGGCAGCTCTCCTGGCCAACCATCCTGTCAAATCTGACTGTTCCTATGCTTGGCGCCGTCGATACAGCGGTGATGGGCCATCTGCCCGACCCTACCTATGTCGGAGGCGTTGCCGTTGGCTCGATGATCTTTGCGTTCCTCTACTGGGGCTTCGGCTTCCTGCGCATGGGCACCACCGGCTTCGTCGCCCAGGCCCATGGCCGCGACGACGGCATCGAGATTCGCGCCGTGCTGGCCCGCGCATTGCTCATCGGATTGGCCGCCGCGCTGGTGCTGGTCGTCGCGCAGCATCCGCTGCGCGCGGGGGCGCTCGCAATTGTCGAAGGGGCCGCCGATGTCGAACGCCTCGCCGAGATTTACTTCGACACGCGCATCTGGGGAGCCCCCGCTACGCTCGCCAACTATGCGATCCTGGGCTGGATGCTGGGCATGCAGTTCGCCCGCGCAGCCCTTCTGATCCAGATCGTCATCAACGGCCTGAACGCGGCGCTTGACATCTGGTTTGTCGTCGAGCTCGGCTGGGGTATCGAGGGTGTCGCACTGGCGACGGCTTTGGCGCAATACACAGGTGTCGCGCTCGGCCTGCTGCTGATCGCAATGCGGCTGCGCCGGATCGAGGGTGCTTGGCAGTGCGCCAGCATCTTCGACCTCGCGGCCCTCGGCAGCCTGTTACGGGTCAGCCGCGACATCTTCATACGCACCCTGACAATGATCTTCGCCTGGTCACTCCTGACCTGGTCCGGCGCCCGCCTCGGCACCAACGTCCTTGCCGCGAACGCGCTATTGATGAATTTCCAGTCCTTCCTATCCCACGGCCTTGACGGCTTCGCACATGCCACATCGGCGCTGGTCGGCGAGGCCGTGGGCGCACGCAACCGGCGTCTGCTGCGCAGCGTGGTCGCTGCCGCCACGCTCATGGCCAGCTGCGTGGCGGTAGGCTACTCGCTAGTCTATAGCCTGTTCGGTCCTTCACTTCTGGGCCTCCTTACTGACATCCCCACGTTGCTCAACTTCGCAGGGGAATTCCTGCCCTGGATGGCGCTGTCGCCGCTCGTATCGGTCTGGTCTTATCAGCTGGACGGCATTTTCATTGGGGCCACGCGCTCAGCAGAGATGCGCAACGCAATGGTAGTGTCGGTCGCGCTCTACACCGTCGCGATCTTTACCTTGCCGTCTTTCCTAGGCAATCACGGCCTCTGGGCGTCGGTGATGCTGTTCATGCTTTTTCGCGCGCTCACCCTCGCGGTGTTTTACCCGCGGGTGGAGCGAATGATGGCGAAATAGGAACAACGCTATGATTTTACTAGGAAAAATTTATCTAATCGAGCCAATAGATTATTGACACAAAGCGCGGCGGTTGGCCATCTTGCAAACGTGTCGGCGTTTCGGTCCTTTGAACCGCCGGCATTTGATTCGGGTGGAGGATTAGGCGGTTGCGGTTCGATGTGCGCAAGAAACCGGCCCTGTTCGCGATCGCCGCGGTGGTGGTCGCGCTTCCAGTGGTCGCCTTCATGGCCGGATTGCTGGTAGGCACGGACACCCAACCCCAAGTTGCAGCGTCCGCCACGGCAGCCAAGCCGCAAGCCATCCCCACGCGAGTTCGCGAGCCTGAGTATCCAACCCCGCAGGTGCGAACGGTCGAGATCGAGAACGGCGACAAGCTGATGGAAGTCCTGATCAAGGCGGGCGCCGAACGCGCCGATGCACATAAGGCCATCCAGTCGTTGGAAGGCGTTTACGACCCGCGCCGCGATCTGCGCGTCGGCGATAAGCTACAAATCACTCTCGGGCCGGTCGATACGACCACCCCCATCACCGGCTCGGAACCGGTCGACTACCAGCTCTCTTCACTGCAGTTGCCAAAAACCTATGACCGCGAGGTCGAAGTTACACGTACACCGGACGCCGCCTTCACCGCGCGAGAGGTCGAACTGCCACTGATAACGGAATTCGTACGAGCGACCGGATCGATCGATTCAAGCCTGTTCGTGAACGGACGCGACGCCGGTATTCCAATCTCGGTGCTGACCGAACTTATCCGCATCTACAGTTTCGATGTCGACTTCCAGCGCGACATCTGGAACGGCGATGCCTTCGAGATCATGTTCGAGCGCCAGCGCAACGAGGACGATGTGGTCGTCAACAATGGCGACATCCACTATGCCAAGCTCACCATGCGTGGCTCCCAGTTGCCGCTCTACCGGTTCGAGACCTCGAAGGGCACGATCGACTATTTCAACGAGAAGGGTGAAAGCGTCCGCAAAGCGCTGATGAAGACCCCGCTCGACGGCGCCCGCCTGTCGTCACGCTTCGGCAAGCGCAAGCATCCGATCCTAGGCTACACGCGCCTTCATGCCGGTGTTGACTTCGCGGCCCCCACTGGCACGCCAATCTATGCCGCCGGCGACGGCACCGTCGAGGTAGCGCATACGAATGGCGGCTACGGCAAGTACATCCGCATTCGGCACAACGGCACCTACTCCACCGCATATGCGCATCTGAACGGCTATGCACGCGGTGTTCGGCAGGGCAAGCGGGTGCGACAGGGCCAAGTGATCGGCTATGTCGGCTCTACCGGGCGATCCACCGGACCGCATCTACACTATGAGATTCACCGTCACGGCAAACAAATCAACCCGCTGGGGCTGAAGCTGCCCAGCGGCGAAAAGCTCGGCGGCGAGCGTCTGACTGCATTCCAGGCCCTGCGCGAGAGCGTCTATGCACACTTCGCTGAGCTGGCACCCGCCCCTCTTACTGCGGAGGGTGGCAAGACGCTCGCGGATTGAGTTCCCGTCAGATGGCGCGCGCCAAGCCCGGCTGCGGGTCGCATTCGCCCTGACCGATCAGCAGACAGGCGAGAGTGCTGTCCTTCCACGAGAAGACCAAAACTTCATCATGACCGGAGAGACGGGAGACAGTCTCGCTGCCATAACGGTTCTGCTCCGCATAAAGGCACAGCCGTTCGCTTGGCTCGGGCTCATACAAGAATTGAGTAACCTACCCGGACACCGATGCGGGCAACAACGGGGGGCCTTAATCGCCCGCGAGGCCCGAAAGATCCGGCGGCGTGCGGATAAAATCATGACGCTGCTGCGCACCGACGGTGAAGAAACACCTCAGGACAACCGCGGCGATCAGGCGGCCTCGGCCCGCACGACTTCGCCATTGACCAACAATCCATCCGCGCCGGCCGACACATTCACCGTGTCGCCATCCGCGATCACGCCTTCGATCAGCATCGCGGCGAGCGGATTCTGCAGGTGACGCTGGATCACGCGCTTAAGTGGGCGAGCGCCATAGATGGGGTCGTAGCCGGCATTTGCCAACCATGCGGTTGCCGCGTCATTCAAGTTGAGGTCGATCTTCCGGTCCTCAAGCAGGCGCCGCAGATGGCTAAGCTGAATCTCGACGATCCTGAACATCTGCTCGCGCGTCAGACGGCGGAACAGCAGAACCTCGTCCAGCCGGTTTAAGAACTCGGGCCGGAACGCTGCCCGGACCAATTCCTTCACAGCATCGCGAACCGCGTCCGGATCCTCACCATCCGTCTGGTTAGCAAGATGCTCGCTACCCAAGTTTGAGGTCAGGATGATCAGTGTGTTCTTGAAGTCGACCGTTCGCCCCTGGCCATCGGTCAGGCGCCCATCGTCAAGCACCTGCAGCAGCACATTGAACACATCCGGATGCGCCTTCTCAACCTCGTCGAACAGGATCACTTGGTAGGGGCGCCGTCGGACTGACTCGGTCAGCGCGCCGCCCTCCTCGTATCCAACATATCCCGGCGGCGCGCCGATCAGACGGGCAACCGTGTGCTTCTCCATATACTCGGACATGTCGATACGGGCCATCGCCTGCTCGTCATCAAACATGAAATCGGCCAGCGCCTTGGTGAGCTCGGTCTTGCCCACGCCTGTAGGTCCGAGGAACAGGAACGAACCAATCGGGCGGTTGGGATCCTGCAAGCCTGCTCGGGCACGGCGCACAGCGTTGGATATGGCACCAATCGCCTCGCCCTGCCCGATGACCCGGGAGCCCAGAACCGATTCCATCGCTAGCAGCTTCTCGCGTTCACCCTCGAGCATCTTCTCGACCGGCACCCCGGTCCAGCGCGACACGACACCCGCGACGTGTGAATCGGTGACTTCCTCATCGAGCATGTTGCCATCCGGCGCGTCGTTGGCTTCTGCCACTGCTTTCTCGAGATCCGGAATCAGGCCGTAGGCCAGTTCACCCGCACGCTCGAGGTTGCCCGCCCGCTGGGCCTGCTCCAGCTCGAGGCGCGCGGCGTCTAGCTGCTCCTTGAGCTTCTGGGTTCCTACGAGCTTCTCCTTCTCGGTCTGCCAGACGAAGGTCAGGTCCGCAGACCTGGCCTCCAGCTCGCCGAGTTCCCTCTCTAGCGCCTCCAGCCGGTCCGCCGACGCATTGTCGCTTTCCTTCTTCAGTGCCTCGCGCTCAATCTTGAGCTGGATGATCCGACGATCGAGTTCGTCTATCTCCTCCGGCTTGGAATCCACCTCCATGCGCAGCCGCGACGCGGCCTCGTCGACGAGGTCAATCGCCTTGTCCGGCAGGAACCGGTCTGCGATGTAACGGTTGGACAGGGTCGCAGCCGACACAAGCGCGGCATCTATGATCCGCACGCCGTGATGTAGCTCGTACTTTTCCTTGAGGCCGCGGAGGATGGAGATGGTGTCGGCGACGGTCGGCTCGGATACGAACACCGGCTGGAACCGCCGCGCCAGCGCCGCGTCCTTCTCAACATGCTTGCGATATTCGTCTAGGGTCGTTGCGCCAACGCAATGCAGGTTGCCGCGCGCGAGCGCGGGCTTCAGCATGTTCGAGGCGTCCATCGA
>MDTE01191078.1_pt1 | contig 11549 bp, 12 predicted proteins | sample 811231 | NCBI WGS metagenome assembly MDTE01 (sample SAMN05326651, study PRJNA326480) | marine metagenome | isolation source: seawater | place: Indian Ocean: Red Sea | collected 2010
AAAATCCGAAATTTTTTCGCGCGGGAACAGCCGCCCCAAAACCGCTCTCTTGATGCAGAGCCCGCCGCAGGCGATTGGTGGTCCTCATGTTGAACTTCAGTCGTATCCGTCAGTCGGGCATCCTGCCGTTTCGCGTCCAGGATGGGGATCTTTGGGTTCTGCTCGTCACTTCACTTGAAACGCAGCGCTGGATCGTCCCGAAGGGCCGCTTGGAACCGGGACTGACCGCATGTGAATCGGCAGAATACGAGGCCTTCGAGGAGGCCGGCGTCGCGGGCCGGTTGGAGACCGCGAGCATCGGCAGTTACCGCTACAAGAAGCGGCCCGAGAAGGGTGGTGCCTTGTGCCTGGTGCGCGTCTTCCCGATGGAGGTCGAACGGGAATTCGATGAATACCCCCACGCCGGTCTGCGCACGCGAAAGTGGATGCCGATCGCCGAGGCCGCGAAGACGGTCGACGATGCCGAGCTGGGGAAGCTGATCCTCAAATTCGGTGAGAGCCGAGGCGAGAGTACATAAGGTCGTCACTGCGGCGGTCTAACGATCGGCGACGGCCCGACACCACAGTGAAACCCCCACCCGGCCTCCCTATGCCAGGGGGCGGGTAGAGGAAACCCAGGTCCTCCCCCGAGATCGGGGGGAGCTAGAGGGGGGTGTTGTACTTTTCAACGTCGCAGTTAGCGCAAACACTGTCCACCCCCACCTAACCTCCCCCTGCCAGGGGGAGGAATGTAACGCTACATGAAGTCGAAATCGCAGCCCTGATCGGCCTGCAGGACCGTATCCAGGTACAGTTTCAGGTAACCTCGCTCGCTGCCGGAATGCGCCGGCGGCGGTGTCCAGGCTTTCCTGCGGGCCTCGAGCACGTCGGCATCGACTTCCAGCTCGAGCTTGCGGGCCGCGACATCAAGGCTGATCCAGTCACCGGTCTCGACAAGACCGAGGGGCCCGCCGATGTTCGATTCCGGCGTCACGTGGAGGACGATGGTGCCGAAGGCCGTGCCGCTCATGCGGGCATCGGAAATCCGGACCATGTCTCTGACACCCTGGCGGCCGAGCTTCTTCGGGATGGGGAGATACCCCGCTTCGGGCATGCCGGGAGCGCCCTTGGGCCCGGCGTTCTTGAGCACCAGAACGCTGTCGGCGTCGACCTCGAGGTCGGGATCGTCGACGCGCCGGGCGAGGTCTTCGAGGGATTCGAACACCACGGCGCGACCACGGTGCAACAACAGTTCCGCCGATGCCGCCGAATGCTTGATGATGGCGCCGCCGGGCGCGAGATTGCCGCGCAGGACCGCCAGTCCGCCCGTCGGACTGATGGGATCGGCGGGGGTGCGGATCACGTTCTGAGCGGGAACACGCTCACCGAGTTCGATGTTTTCGCCGAGCGGCCGGCCGGTCACCGTTAGGGCGTCCAGAGCCAGATGCGGCCGCAGTTCCCGCAAGACCGCGTTCAACCCGCCCGATTCGTTGAGGTTCTCCATGTAGTGCTCGCCCGACGGCTTGAGATCGATGAGGACCGGCACGTCCCGGCCGATACGATCGAACTCGTCGAGATCAATCTCGATGCCAAGTCGTCGCGCCACCGCTGTGATGTGGATCAACCCGTTGGTCGATCCGCCGATGGCCTGCAGGGTCACGAGGGCGTTGCGGAAGGCGGCCGCGGTCATGATCTCGGAGGGTTTCGGTCCGGCCGCCGCGAGTTCGACAGCGCGCGCACCTGATTGCTCGGCGACGCGGAGCCGATCGGCGTTGACCGCCGGGATGGTCGCGCCGCCCGGCATCATCATCCCCAGCGCCTCGGTCATGCAGGCCATGGTGCTCGCCGTGCCCATCACCATGCAGGTCCCGATGGTCGGTGCGAGGCGCCCGGTGATGTCGTCCATGTCGCTGTCGTCGAGTTCGCCGGCCCGATAAGCACCCCACAAGCGCCGGCAATCGGTGCAGGCGCCGAGCCGCTCACCCTGGTAGCGTCCGGTCATCATCGGGCCGGTCACAACGACAATTGCCGGGATATTGGCGCTGGCCGCCGCCATGAGCTGCGCCGGCACAGTCTTGTCGCAACCGCCAATCAGCACGATCGCGTCCATGGGCTGAGCGCGGATCATCTCCTCGGTGTCGATTGCCATGAGGTTACGCAGGAACATGCTGGTCGGATGGGCGAAGGATTCGTGGATCGTGATGGTCGGAAAGGCCATCGGCATGCCGCCGGCCAGCATGACGCCGCGCTTTACCGCCTCCACGAGCTGCGGCATGCCGCCGTGGCAGGCGTTGTAGTCGCTGCCGGTGTCGGCGATTCCGATGATGGGGCGGGTGAGGGCATCGTCGGAGTAGCCCATCGCCTTGATGAAGACCCGGCGCATGTAGAGCGAGAAGGCGTCATCCCCATAACTGGTGAGCCCCTGGCGCATTCCCGTCCTGGGCGCGTCTCCCGTGTTGGAATTATCGTTCTGCTTGCTCACGACCTCTCTCTCCCCATCCTGTCCGGTCTGGACAATCTAAGTATCAATTCCGGCCGATTGCCTCAATCAGGTGCGCTCACCGGCAAGCCGCGGTACGGGGCGTTCGTTGATCGGCAGATGCAGGAGCGAGGCGACCACGCCGGCGGCGATCAGCAGCCACCAGACAAGCGCGTAGCTACCGGTCGCGTCGAACACTCGCCCGCCAAGCCAGACACCTGAAAAGCTGCCGAGCTGATGGCTGAAGAAGGTGATGCCGTAGAGCACACCCATGTAACGCACGCCAAACATCTGGGCCACGAGGCCTACCGTCAGTGGGATCGTACAGAGCCAGAGCATTCCGAGGGCGACGGTGAACGAGAGGACGGATGTCGTCGTCACGGGGAGCGAGATGAACACGTAGATGATGAGGGCCCGTCCCAGGTAGATCCCACTCAGCAGGTTCTTCTTGGAATAGAGTCCGCCGAGATAGCCGAAAACCGGACCGCCCACCATGTTGCAAACCGCAATCAGCATCAGCACATAGGCACCCAGTTCCGCGCCGAGACCCTGATCGGCAATGAAGGCGGGCAGGTGCACGGACAGGAATTGGACCTGGAAGCCACAGACGAAGAAGCCCAGGGTGAGGAGCCAGAACCCACGGTGAAGCGCGGCCTCCTTGAGCGCCGCACCGAGGCTGATATTGGTGTCCTTGCCTGTGGCGTTCGACATGGCGCCCGATGTGGCATAGGCGAGGGGAATGATGATGCCGGCGACCAGGGCCAGGGCCGTCAGTCCGAGGATCCAGTCAAAGGACGAGATCAGGAACTGGCTCAGGGGGATGAGAACCAGCTGGCCACCGACGCCGCCGGCCGAGACGATACCGAGCCACAGGCTCCGCTTCTCTTCAGAAGCGACCTGGCCGACGACGGCGAGGATCAGGGGGAGGCTGCAGGCGCCGAGGCCGAGGCCTGCCAGGACTCCTCCCGTGGCGAATACGCCGGCCGGTGTCGTCGACTGCGCCATCAGGAAGATACCCAATGCGAAAACGCCGCCGCCCAGCATCATGGCCTTGGGGGCGCCCCAGCGGTCGGCCAGCATGCCGGCGAAGGGGGCGGCCGCCCCGATCAACAGGGCCTGCGTCGCGAGAGCCAGGGACAAGGCTTCGCGACCCCATCCCATGTCGAGGCTGAGGGGCCGCATGAACAGACCGAAGCTGTTACGGATGCCCAGAGATATGAAGACGATCAGCGCGCCGCACAGGAGCACGAAAAAGGGGCGCTGCCAGAACGGAGGGCTCATGGATGTGATGCCGTGTGATTGCGCTACCAGGTCGCGAGCCACGAGGGAGGGCCGCGCGCTTGAATTCCCGAGAATGCCTGCAAAACCGCGAGACACCAAGCCGAGGGCAGGCGGGACGCCCAGGTCGCTTGCTATAATCGGTGACCGTCATCAGGAGGATGCCCGCATGGATCTCGCCTCAATCGATCATGTGATGACCACCACGCGTTCGGTCCGCAAGCGTCTCGACCTGACCCGAACCGTCGAGCCGGAGGTCATCCAGACCTGTATCGAGATCGCCCTGCAGGCCCCCAACGGGGGCAATCGCGGCCGCTATCACTTCCTCGTTGTGGCGGATCCGGACAAGCGCGCCGGCCTGGACGAGCCTGCACCTGACACACGAGGACGAGGCCGCGGCGTTGCTGGGCATACCCGAGGACGTCACCCAGACCGCGCTGCTGCCGGTGGCTTACTTCACCGGAGATGACTTCCGGCCGGCGCCACGGTTGCCCGCGCGTGAGCGGACCTATTGGGACAGCTGGGGAGAGACGCGCTAGAGGCCGGCTACCACAAGGCGGTGGCCACGCCAATGATCATGAGGAGCGCCAGCGCCGCCTGCCGGTAGGTCCGGTCGGACGACCTGCCGAACAGCCAGGCTCCCAACCAGATTCCCAGCGCATTGGGTGCGATCAGCACGAGAGCACGGGTCACCGTGGCAAGGTCGACGGCGGCGACGGCAACGAGCGTGATGAAGGCGATCGCCGAGGTGGCGGTCGCAACGATGAGGATGCCGGCGCGCTTGTCCGCCGCGGGGCCCGGCCCCGAGATCATGTAGGCGGTGACGATGGCGCCGCCGGTGTTGGTGCTGCCACCGATAAGGCCGCCGACCACGCCGACGCCCAGCCCCATGCCGACGGTGCGCTGGCCGGTCCACTGATACCCCCGCAGCATGAGAAGTGCCGAATCACGACCAGGCCGCCGCTCGTCCGGCGCATGATCTCGGGATCGGCCAAGGTGAGCAAGTAGGCGCCGAGCGGTACGGCGATGAGAAGAGAGGCAAGAATGGGGAGCACCTCGGTCCGGTCCATGTTCCAGGCCGCGGACGGGATGAGCGGCAGGGACGCGACGACGGAGGCAGAGCTGCTGATCGCAACGGCCTCGACGGGCCCGAAGACGAACGTCAGGACGGGAACCAGGATGAAGCCAACTCCGAAGCCGGCGAAACCGTGGATGATCCCGGCGCCGAGCGCCGCCGCCACCGCGATGAGAAACTGCGCGTCGAAAATGGCGGCGAACAAGGTCGGCGATCTTATTCGGCCGCGGCCACCGCTTCCGCCGGAGTGGGCAGCTTCCGCGGCAGGACCGCAACGGCGGCCAGAATGACAAGTGCGGCGCCCGCGAGCAGGTGGAACAGCGTGTCGAAGCCCCAGTTCTCATACAAGAAGGCGATCAACGGCAGCGTCGCGGCCAGGACCGTGAACCCCACGACATAGCGAATACCGTAAATGCGGGCGCGGAAGGCACCACTCGCCATCTTGCCGATCATGAAGTCGTTGATCGGGATCTGACCGAAGGCACCCAGCATGAAGCCGAACGCGACCGCCAGGGCGATGCCGTCGTTCAGACCCGGCATTGCCATGAAGAAGACGATCTGCACGGCAGCAACGCCCATGAAGACCTGGCGGGGCCCGTAGCGGTCCAGCAGCCCGCCGACCACCAGCTGGGCGATCGAGGCGACCGCGAAGACGGTGAAGGCGAAGAGACCGACCATCGATGCGACATCCGTGTGGCCGGGCAGATCCATGACCTGGGACCATTCGACCAGTCGGGCCGCGATTCCCTGCAGCCGTTCGTCAAAGATCTTGGGGAGCGCGAACGTCGTGGACTGGAAGATGATGCTGGAGACGGCGGTGGTCAGGAAAACGATCGCGGAGACGCGCATCAGAAGGGCTTTGTAATCGGGCGCGAGGGACGGTGTGTCGCCGCTCGCACCGGCCGATTTCGATACTTCCTTGTCGCTGAAGGCCCGCCATCTCAACCCGGTGTACGCCACGCCCACGGCGATAGACAGAATACCCGGCAGCACGAAGGCCATGCGCCAGCCGCCGTTGTCGATCAGGTAACCGGTGATCAGGGCCGCACTGGCGACGCCCAGGTTCCCCCACACGCCATTGACGGAGATCCGCATGCCGGTGTTCTTCCAGCGGCCGGTCACGATGGCCAGACCCACGGGATGATAGATGGCCGCGAACATGCCGATGATGAACAGGCCGATGCCGATCTGCAGCGGGGTTTGCGAGAAGCTCGTCGCAATGGAGGCGGTGCCGATGCCGACGAAGAACACGGCCATCATGCCGTCGCGGCTCCACTTGTCTGCGAGCCATCCCGCCGGCAGCGAGAACAGCCCGAAGGCGAAGAAGCCGGGTGTCGCATAGGCGAGGAGATCGCCGTAACCGAGGCCCCATTCGCGCGACAGGGCGAGGGCTGCGACGGTCGCGAAGATCAGGGTGAACAGATGATCGAGGAAATGCCCGATGTTCAGCAGCAGAAAGTATGAGCGGTCCTGATTCACTTGAGATTCCCCTGTCACTGGCCGGCGAATGCACGCCAACAGCAGAATCGCCGCCGACGCACTGTCACGCCGTCAGTCTACGCGTGTCCGATTTGCGAAGTCTTGCCAGATACTGTCGCGAAACTGCCAAACAGTCAGGCGTGACTGCTGATTGGGCTACTTTACGTCGAGAAGTATCAACAGTGCAGACAGGGTAAAGACGGACAGTGCCGTGGGCACGACCACGGCGGCAGACGATCGCTGGACGTATGTTCCATAACGCTGAGCGACCACGAAAACCGGCACGCCCGTGGGAAGCGCCGCGTGGATCACCGCAGCGGCGGCCCACAGTCCGCTGAGCCCGAAGACGTGGTAGGCCAGCCACCAAGTGATCAGAGGCTGTATTGCCAGCTTCACGAGTACGACCCAGGATACTTCGACAGGATCGGCCTGGACCCTGCGGCTGCCCATGAACAAACCCGCGGCGAACAACGCGCAAGGGCCGAATGCCCCGCTGAGCATATCGAAGAAGGTCACAGCCGCCGTCGGCAACTAAACGCCACTCGCTGAGGCTCCGAGCCCCAGCACGGCCGATACGACCAGAGGGCTCATGAATGCACTGACGAAAGGCCGCAGCAGGTTTCGGGAATGGCCTTTTCCCCTGTCGATCTCGGCGAGGATGATGGATATGGGGAGGAAGAAGGCCCCGGTTATGACAGCGCCGATGATTGCCGGGACGAGTGCGGCGTCGCCGTAGGCGATGAGCAGGAGCGGGATGCCGACATAGCCCGTACTCGGGTACATGGTGCACATGCCGTGCAAGCCGTAGTTGGTGAGGCTGCCGCGGAAGAAGCTGACCGCGATCAGGAGGCTCAGGCACAGCGTCCACAGCATGCCGCCGCCGAGTGCCCCGAGAAACGGCATGTTGAAGAAGTCTTCGACCGGCGTTCGGTACAGTGAAATGAAGGCCAGCGCCGGTCCCGCCACGTAGTAAACGAACTAACTCAGCGCCTCGCTGGCATCGCCCTTGAGCAAGCGTGTCCGCGCCGCGATATACCCCGCCAGCATGACGGCGAAGACCGGCAGAATGACTTCAACGATTGCGGCCAATCAGTACCGCTCCAGCTCGATTTGCCGAGGTCACGTTTTCCCTATTCGGCGGCCTGGGCAGGCACTTCGTACGCGGCGACCTCGACGCGGGTGTCGTTGAAGCAGGCGCCCTCACACAGATCGGCATGGGTTGCCGGGGCCAGGGCGCTGACCGTCTGCTGATTGTCGGAGGTGCGGAACCAGGCGCCCTTCTCCGAGTAGCAGACGCCCGAGCGAACGGCATCGGTGATGGTAAGCGGCAGGTGGACCTCGCCAAGATCGTTCCACACCCGCACCCACTGACCTTCTTCCAGGTTGCGCGCGGCGGCATCGTCGGGGTGCATCTCCAGCGGTGGTGTCTCGTCGCTCCACTTGAGGCCGCCAAAGGTCGAGGTGATGCGTTTGTCGGACGAAGGCGTGATCAACGCCAAGGGATGCTGAGACTCAAGCGGCCGGTAGGATGCTACGGCTTCGTCGTAGGTTTCCGCCAGGTATGTCGAGTCGAGCTCGACCTTGCCCGAGGGCGTGCCCGGAAAGACGTTCCTGAAGGGGATCGCTTCCTCTCCGTCGAACTCCATGGGCAGCGCCATGGTCAGCGGCAGTTCGCTCGCCTTGATCCCCTTCATGCGCGGATCGTCGGCATCGACCGCGTCATCGATCAACTCGGCGTCACTCGCCTGGAAGATCGGTTCGTTGAACCCGAACCGGCTGGCGAGCCTGCGGAAGATCTCGGTGTTGGGCAGCGATTCACCCACCGGTGCAATGACCGGTTCGCCCCGCTGCAGATGATGATGGCCGTAGGCCGGGTAGAGGTCGGTATACTCGAAGTGCGTGCAGGCGGGGAGAATGACGTCGGCGTACATCAGCGTGTCGGTCATGGCCACGTCGCAGCCGACGATGAAGACGTCGTCGCGCTCGAACCCGCGCCGGATCAGGTTCTGGTTCGGATGCACGATCACCGGATTGTGGTTGTAGACGAAGAGCGCCTTGAGGGGCGGGTCGATGTCCTCTTCCGTGAGATGGCGCCCGACGTCGAGGATATTAAGCGTCCGCGTCCCCTCGGGCACCAGGTCCGGGCGCCCCAATCTCGCCGCAGTCTTGGGGAAGGCGTTGCCCGCGCCGGCCACGAGACCGGTGCCGGGCTGCCCGAACTTGCCGGCGAGGGCCGGCAGAGCCAGGACGGCGCGCACACCGCTGCCGCCATTCTGATTGCGCTCGAGGCCGTTGCCGACGGAGATGATCGCCTTCTCCGTATCTCGATAGAGGGCGGCGAAGTCGCGTATCTCATCGACGGTCAGGCCGCAGATCTCCGCCGCTTTTTCAGCTGGGTAGTCCTGGGCGCTCTCCATGAAGGCATCGAAACCCTTCACGTGCTCGGCGATGAAGTCATGATCGAGACCGCCTGTGCGTTCGAGCTCGCGGGCTACCGCGAAGGCGAGAACGACATCGGTGCCAGGATTCAGCGCCAGATGGACGTCCGCCTGCTCGGCCACCTTGATCCGCTTGGGGTCGATGACGATCACCTTGGCGCCGCGCGCTTTCCTGGCCTTGTTGATCTGGGGCATGAGATGGAGGTTCGAGAACGTCACGTTGTTGCCCCAGACCACGATCAGGTCGGCATTCGCGATCTGTTCGGGCCGCATGCCCGCCGCGCTGCCGTACGTGCCGGCATAGGCCTCGCCCTTGATGCCGCCACACAACGCGCGCCGGTTGATCAGACTGGCGCCCAGCTTGTGGAAGAAGCGCAGATCCATCGAGGCGTACATGAGCATGCCGTGCGGACCCGCGTAGTTGAGCGGCATGATGGCCTCGCGACCGTGCTGGTCGATGATGTCGACGAAACGATCGTGAATGATATCGAATGCCTCTTCCCAGGTGATGCGTTCGAACTTGCCTTCGCCCTTGGCGCCGATACGTTTCTGGGGATAGCGCAGCCGATTCTCGCCATGCACGAACTCGGGGAAGTAGTGCGTGACCTTGTTACAGAGCACACCTTCGGTGAGCGGATTCACCTCGTTGCCGCGGATCATGACGACCTGATCATCCTCGACCGTCACGGTCAGGGAGCAGGTGTCCGGGCAATCAAGCGGACAGACACTGGGGAGCTCGGCACTGGGGAGTTCGATGGACATAGCGGCCTCGTCGGCTGAAATTCGCGATGATTTGCGGCAAAGCTGGTGGATTATATCGCAGAAGTGAAACCGCGCGTGCGACTCCTGCACCAGTATCCACGGCGCAATTCCAAGGCTTACAGTCCGCCGCCGAGCCCCACTCTCAGGATACCTCCGGCTGCCATGACGGCCAGGAACCCCAACATGATCTGCCGGAACCGTTCGGGCGATGTGCGGAGAAACCCTTTCTGTCCCAGTGCCACGCCCAGAAACAGCGGCAGGACCAGCGCGCCAGCGATGATGAGGGACGACGATGTCGTAATGCCGTTCATCACGCCAATCCCCGTCCCGTAGACGTAGAGCACGAAGAACATGGCAACCATGGTGGCCCGCGCCCGCACCACGTCATAGGCGATACCGAGGAGGGCGATCATGGTGATCAGGCCGCCGATTGCGGCCAGGCCGCTGGCCAGCCCCGCGGCGATACCAATCGCGATCCCGGTTCTCCAGTTGGCCTCGATGCGGAACACGTAGCCGAATCGCACAATGGCCGCCGCGAAGATGACGATCAGATAGAGCGCCATACGTGTCGCATCGACGGGCAGCCACAGGAGAAGTTCCTGACCGGCCGGCATCCCGATAGCGCACCCTATCAGCAGGCCCAACAACAAGGGCCGGTCGATATCACGATGAACGGACTTCAGCATGTGGACGCTGGCAACGATCTCAATCAGATAGAGGACGGGCACCAGCGCCAGCGGCGAGAACACGATCGAGCCAATCGTGATGGCGACGGCTGACAGTCCGAATCCCGTGTATCCCCGCACAATGCCGGCAACCAGCACGAGGATCACGAGCAGAGAGGTTTCCAAACCTCCAAATTCCGCGGGCCAACTCATGGCATGAGGTCTCCGGGCTCAGTCACCGGCTACAGAACCACAACGGCGAGACCCATGATGATCAGCAGCCACAGGCAAACCTGGCGGTAGACTTCGTTTGAGGCATGGCGGAAGAAGCGAGCACCCATCCATATGGTGAGAGAAAACGGCAGCGCGAGAGCGATTCCCAGAACGAGGGTCCCCAGATCCGCGCCACCCGACAGCGCGATGGTGGTCATCGTCAGGGCTGACATGACACCGAGAAGAATAAGGATGTTGGCGCGCTGGATGGCGGCCCGGATATCGCCCGCAAGGTAGTAGATGGTCGCGCCCGCCGCACCCATGCCGAAGAAGCCCGAGGTGAATCCGCTGAACGAGCCGGCGGCGGCGCTGGTCAAAAAATTTCTGGGTCCGTTGTAGTTCCATCCCTTGAGCATGATGAGGGCGACCGTGATGACCATTCCGCCCATCAGACGGCGGGTAATGCCCGGATCGGTGACGATCAGGAGGGCGACCCCCGCGGGCACGAAGATCATGCCCATGAGACAGGCCGGGATGACGTCCGGCCAGTTGGCGTCGCGTGAAGCCTCTGCGAGCAACAGGAGGGAGGCAAGCGCCGCGAGCCCGATACCGACGGCGACGGCCTCGGCCGGTCCGTAGATGAACGTGAGCAGCGGGACCATGACGAGACTCGAACCAAACCCGGTGAACCCGCTGAGGAAACCGCCCGCAGCTGCCACGACCACGGCGTAGGCAAACCCGCGCTGTGTGTATTCGGTATAGTCGACGGGGAGCGAAGCGGTCAGCGCCACAAGCGCGGATTGCGACTCCGATGTTTCGGGCGTCATCCAGTACCAGGCGCCCATCACGGCGCAGAGCGCGCTCGATCCGAGGCAGATGAGCAGCAGCGATCTGGTGAAGGTGGTGTCGAGCACGCATCCTCCGGGTTGGTCCGCCTCAGCTCCCCAACCTAGCGGATATGTGCGGAATTGTAGACGGATTCGGCGACTCATGGCAGATGTCTAGCTTTCAGCGCCGCCCCTTCTTAACGTCCGGTTCCGGGCGGCAACCCGTCTTCTGAAGTGTCATACCAGACTGGCCGAATTTGACCCTAAACGGATGTTCGCTGTATCGCAGCCAGTTGGGGGAAGGAGCGGGAAGCGGACTTTCGCTGCGTCATGAACCACCGGCCGCAACGTGCC
>MDTE01076967.1_pt1 | contig 11548 bp, 21 predicted proteins | sample 811231 | NCBI WGS metagenome assembly MDTE01 (sample SAMN05326651, study PRJNA326480) | marine metagenome | isolation source: seawater | place: Indian Ocean: Red Sea | collected 2010
ATTGATTACATTACTTGGACCACCTTTCATATCACCAGGAAATGACATTGGTTTTTCTACAAATCCACCACCACTTATTGGTGTCATCACCAAGAAATCCTCATCAACTCCAACTTGCATTAGATTCATATTGGCGTGCCATGACCTTGTTCTTTCATCAACAGCTGATGCCCACTCTTTGACAGGTTTACTGAGACCAAGGCTTTTAATTATTTCTTGATTGCCAAAATTCATGGCAGAATGTGTCTCTGTTCTTGCAATCATGGTGGATCGCCACAGAGAGAATGCGACTGAATTTCTTATATTTTTTGCTATGGTATCAATCTCTTGCCCTGTATCTAAACCTCTCGTAATTTCTAATTTAAGAGATGCTCTGGTCGTTTCTGTAATGTTTGATACATTCATTGCAGAGAATTGAGATGCATATTGTGTAATTATGGGATCAATAGAATCATCTTGTTTTTGCATTCTCGTTCTTTGAATTCTATCTCTCATGGTTTCCATGATTCTTCTTGTATTCTTATCAAATATCTTTTTCAGTTCTTGTGAGAATTTTGTGTAGGTATCGCCTGATATTTCTTGATTTCTGAGATATTCTCTTTCTGTCTTGTCTCTGTATTTATAAAACAATTCTCGGATATCTTTTCTCATGGCATTACTGAGGGTAAGCAATAATCTCAATAATTCTTTGTATTCTCTAGCCCTGTTTAATCTTATCTTCGCCATAAATCATTTTAAGTGTTTCATCTAATAATTCTTCTTGTGTACCCCATTTTTCAGTGAATTCTTTTGGATTCTGGTGATATGATTCTTTTGATGTTCTATGGTGATATGGACATAATGGTATGGTTTCATAATGTGTTGATCTCTTAGACATGATACCTTTTTTGATGTGATGAATCTCTGCAGGTGAATCGTGATATCCCATTTTTCTGCAAACGATACAACATAATTCAGCAACCTTCCTGAGATGTTCTCGTTCTTTTTTGTTCATCTGTCCCTCTCGTTTGAGAGTATATCATTTTTTAGATGATAAAGGGTGACCTTTTGGTAACAAATCTAGATCAAATTTACCACTTCTAAATTTGCCTGTTCTTACTGCAGTAAGAAATGCATTTACCCTTGCATAAGCCCATCTGTCTTCACCACCCTGTGCTCTCACACTTGGTCTAACTGAACTTGGGTTTGTTCTATATGCACCAACACCTCTTCTAAATACTGCACCTAACATTCTTACAGTAACCTTTTTACCTTTTTGATTGCCATATTTTTCATTGTGTTTGTCTACCTTGCCTTGAAGACCTTTTTTTACAGATTCACTTAATGGTGCTTTTTCTTCGTATGCCCTGACCTCTTCATTGTCAATACATGCTTCTTCTATGTATTCGTAATCTTCTTCGTCTTTTTCTTCTTCTCGCATGATTTGATCTCTTTTGGTTTTTGACCATGAGAAACCTGCATCACCACCCCACAAAGCCCATGCGATTCTACCTGCTGATGGATAACCATCTTCGCCTCTTTCAAAACCTTCTGCCTGTTTATCTACCTCATGTCTAGAAAAAAACGAGTACATTCTTAATACTGTGTTTGGCGACATTCGTTCTTTATTGACCAACTGATTTGCCCTTGCAACACCAACCTGTGTTCCACCACGACCAAATTCTTTTCGCCATTCTAGACCTCGTTTCGCCTCTTCTGCCATTGCATCTGTACCAACTAAATCTAAATCACTGAGTGCCTTGTTATCTCTCAATCTTTGTTCATATTCATCATGTGTTTTGCATGGCATATAGACCATCTGACCATCTTGGTTGTGAGAATGTATGCCTTGACAACCTAATTCTTCAGCACGATCAATCGCCTCTTCCTCTGTTGAATATGTATCAACATCAACTGCCTCTTTTGTGCCATATATTGCATTAAAATCTTTTTCTGCACCATCAGGATCAACAGGTTTTGCATTTTCTTGATCACTTGTACCACTGACCTCACCGATTGGAAATAAATTGCTTGGGATATATAAATCATCACCACCTGATACATCTTCTAGACCTAATCGTTCTCTTGCCTCATTTCTTGTGAGTATGCCTGCCTGAACACCTGCAACAACATTCTCGTAAATCTGTTTTCTTTTCTCTGTCATAGCAGGTATTGAATCTAAATCATATCGTAATGAAATATTACCCTCATACAATGGTGCAAGAAATTCATTTAGATCAGATTCAACTCTTTTCAAGATTGGTATAATTGTTTCTTCATACAAAGATAATTTTGCAGTTTCCATATTTGAATATGTATTTGCCTCTGGTATACCGATCAATTGTGCAGGGACACCAAATGATAATGCAATTTCTCTCGCTGACATATTTTGTAAATCTTGAAAATCCATATCTTTTGGTGATAGACCAAGTTGTGTATAATCAAAGTCACCTTCTAACAACATTGGTCTTCCTGAATTATGACTACCTTGAAATCTAAATTCTAAATCTTCTAATAATCTTGCTCTTTGATCATCTGTCAATGTCGTAGACATACCTGATTCATCTGTTGGTTTGAATTTCAACATACCACTTGGTGTCGCACCATTTTTCAATAATGCCACATTGTGCAAACCTGCAAGATTGTGTTGATCAATATTGTATGCTGATGCCATCATTGGTGATGATCCATAATAATCATCTAATGGATTCCATAATTTTATATGTTTTATTTGAGACAATCCTGTATTTTGATCTACTGGATATTTTACCTTCTCAACACCATTGATTATGTATTTGTATGCTGAGGGTATGATTGTTGTGCTTGATTCTATTTCAATGCGATCTGGTCTCAATAGATACAATTCATTTGGCATTTTGATTGCATCTGAATCTCTGAGAATATAGCTATTGCCTGATATCATCAAAAAAGAATAAAGGCTTGAAAAGAATTCTGTACCACTCTGTGTTGGATTTGGTCTCGCCAAAAGACTAATTAATTCGTGATTTTCTAGCTTGATGTCATCATCATAAACACACAGATCAACAGCTGATGCACTATCTGATATTAATTTTATACATCTATGAACAATTGCATTTTCTTGATAACCTTCTTTTGCATAATCTTTGTATCTTCTTTGACCTTTTTGTGTATCAGCATACAACCTATTGATCATTATGGTTGGTGCCTCTTTGGTTTGTTTTACAACCTTTTCTTGTGTCTTGAAAAACTTATCAAGTATACCCATCTAACTAATCCTAAATACTGCCTGACCTGAACTCTGTAATGATGTTATCGCCCAAACCAATGCATCAACTCTATCGTCATGTTGTGATTTTACATTATTTCCTGTGAATTGACACATCTGTTCTTCTAATTCGGTTAATATTCCCACATGATGTACCCTTTTTTGTTCATACAATGCTGATATTGGCTCTGCTCTGATTATTTTTCCCCTTGTTGCTCTTACACTTTTGTAAGAAATATTTTGTTCTTTTGTTCGTAAGAGTCTTTCAATAAGATCGCCACCATTGTTTACTTCTGCTACTATCCTATCGCAATCGTATTGATGATACAAACTGATTGCCTTGTTTATCCATGTATCAGGATTATTTATCATGCTTGAATCATTAAGAATGTAAAAATGACCTCGTGTATCTCTACCTGCAACGACAATACCTGTTTCGTCTGAATGTGGATTATTGGTAACTGCAGGATCAATTGCAACAACAATTCTTTCAAGATCAGGAACATCTCTCACTCTTGATTGTTCTATCAAATCTATGTTGAACAATGCACCTTCTACATCTTCAAGAATCTCAGCATACAACTCTTGCCTACCTAACCTTGTTCCCATATATCTTTCTTTTAACATTTCAATTGATGATTTTGCGAGATTATCTACATTATCAAATGTTGTACCTCTGATTACCTTTGTGTCATCTCTTTTTGCCAATGTTTTTATTATCTTTGTTGGTCTTGGTGTTGTTGTAATAATACATTTTGGCTCTTGCCCTAATCGTAATGCCATCATCAAATTATCAAAAGATTCAGGATATCGCCAAGATGCCAATTCATCACACCATGCTCTGTGAAATTGCACACCTCTTAACCTATCAGGTTCTTGTGCAGGGAATCCCATGACCTTAGATCCATTATAAAAATTGATCTCATTGTTTGATTTGTTATAACCTGTTTCATCTAGTAAATCCCTGTTGATTACATTCATAATTCCACTATCACCAGTAAATACAACCCTTCTTAAATCTGAATATGTTGGTGCAACAACACCACATGTAACATTATCATTCATCAAACAATATTGTATGATATCGTACGCACCACATAAGGTTTTACCCCACCCACGACCACACAAAAACAAATAAATGTTGTATCTTGGATCATCTACTACGAGTTGATTATCTCTTGCCTTACGAATCCAGCTTGTGAGTAGATTCGATGCTATCTTGTTTCGATAGCTTAGCATCTCGAATGTCTGTAATGAGTTTTCTAAATGTGTCATGTTCTTGTTTACTGTTTGTAACCTCGATTACATTATGTTCTTTCCAACCTGCTTGTGTTTTCAACCAAAAAATACCTGCTGTTACTGCACCATTTGATTGACTTGTTGCAATCTTGAAAAGATTATTAGCTACCTTGAAATTTGCAGTCGCCTTTCCCTCTCGTAATTCTTCCTGATAATATTTGTACAGTGTTGGTCTACTAATATTTAACAATGAACATATTTGATCATGTGGCAATCCCATACCTGATGCTTTTTTGACAACCTCTTTTTTATCATCTGTTATTTTTATATCTTTTGGCATACCTTTTTTATAATGTAAAAATAAAAACCTATTTTCGTTTCAATACAAGACCATAATTATTTGGTTTTTTACTGAATGTCAATCCTTCTTTGTAAATTAGCTTGTTTTGTTTCTTAAATCTTCTGTAATTGACCATATGATGCCATCTGCCATACTTCATTTTTACCTCTGTTACATCTGGGTGAACTGATTGCAACATATTCGCAAATTCTAATCTATTGTTGGTTTTCTTATATAAATCATCTGTATTACCACCTTTCATTGATAATGTTTTTGCCTTGCATTGAAGAAAACAATTAAATTGAATGGTGCACCAACCTTTTTTCAGCATGTCTAAAGACAATATTGTATCTTCGTTATATCTGCCTCGCCATCTAAATGGAATATCGTTTCTGATTAGATTACAACTATAGATTCGTGTATTCACAGTGAATGGACCATAATCTGCACCTGCATTATCAACAACAAAAAAATTATAATTTGGTCCTGCCATACCGACATTTGTATATCTAAGACAGAAATCTTCCATGGCTCGCCACATAGATCCTGATTTAATATCTATTTCTGAATTCTTGATGAATCTTTTGAATTTAGCGATATTGTCGTCCATTACCCAGTGCCATTTGTACCCTTCTGATATTGAATGATCCCAAATGAAGTTTCTCGCCGCACCTGGTCCCTTAGATAATTGAAAACCAAGATCATCTAATGTGTCGTAATCTTGCTGATATTTTTTATCTAACACCAGCAGTTTTGATTTATCTACGAATCTTGCATATTTTGTGTATTCTTGTTCTTCAATAACCAATTTGTAAGGTACGCGTTGTTCATCAAGCGCATTAGCAGTTAGCCTTTTTTCATATCTGCCCTTGCTTGGTATATATAATGGGAATTGTGGTTGTAGATCACTCATAGACCTTATCTTTCAAAACCCTTTGTTCTCTTTCTTTGAAATAAATCGTTTTGGTCTTGTCTGTAATTATTTGATTTATCATCTGTGCAAATTCTTCTACCTGTTTATCATCATCAAAATGTAAAAATATTGTTCTGTATGGTTTGTTATCTTCATGTATAAAATCAGGCATTTCTGTCCAATGTTCTCTTGCCATGTCTGAATCAAAATATGTTTCATCACCTTTAAATGTGATCATATTTTCAATCTCTTTCTCATCAAAACCTAATTCTGTGAGATCAAAATTCATATCAAGAAGATCGCCAAATTCTTTATTTAACTTGGGAAAATCCCATTCTGAATCTTGATTTGTACGATTATCTGCTATTCTATATGCCTTTACATCTTCTGCAGACATATTCTCTGCCACAAGAACAGGTATTTTTTGTAAATTTAACTGTTTTGATGCCTCGTATCTTGAATGACCTACGATTATTATATTCTGCCTGTCTACAACAATTGGTTGTTGAAAACCAAATTTTTTTATAGATTCTGCGACCTTTGTGATATTACTTTTTATTCTTGGATTGTTCTCATAGGGTTTGATTTCTGATATATCTACAAGATTTATGTTCATATGAGATAGAATATATCATTAAAATATTTCATTTACCATTTATCTTGGTGAATTCTCTCTCTGTATGAAATGATCTTGTATTGCCTGACCATTTCAAGATAACAGAGCCGATGTTTCCATATAAATCTAACTCTCTGACCTTGGCAATTCTGACTTCTGTCTGACCAAGCTCAAAATCTCTAGTAACAATTACACCAATATCTGCCTTATTGTTAAAATGAGAACTGCCAGAAATAGAATACAGGCTATCAACAACAAACTTACCATCGGGATTTCTGATTTGTTTGTTAGGGTGTGCGACCAAGAAACTTATTGTGTTGGTCTCTCTGTTAAATCTTTTAATCTTAGAAATAACAACTGAGATATGCTCATCTTCTCGCAAAACCGTACGATTTGGGTTTATCTCGTTATACGGATCAATGATTAATGCATCTATCTTCAACTTTTTTGTACAGAAATATGCCTTTTCTAGAATCCAATCAATATCGGGACTATCTGATTTTTTATCAATAAACCAAAAATGTTGGTCAATGAAGACCAATGCCTCACCAAGCTCAGTAACTGATATCCTGTTCTTAAACATTTTATCAAATGGTTTCTTTGTATATTTCTCAATCAATCGTTTCACATTCATAGCAAGAGAATGCTCAGGACTGAAAATAACAAATTTAAAATCTTCTGATTTGGCAAGATTCATGGCTATATCATAACTTAATGAACTTTTACCACTGTTTGGTGTTCCTGTTATGACAGTGAAACATGGTTTTACAATCTTCCAATATTGATCAAGTGTGTCAAAACCAGTAGAAAACTGTTTATGAGACTTCCCCTCATACAATGACATTACCGAATCATACAAATCATTTGCTGTATATATACCATCTGTTATTTTTTCATTTTTCATCAAACCAACCCCCAATATGATCCATATTTTTTGTATACCATTTAAAAAAATCAGGATTTTCTTGGAAGATTCTGAAAATGTCTTTCAACAACATTTGATCACTTCTGATGATATCTGCAATTTTCTGATAATCTTCTTTTTTTATAATCATCTATCCAGCTAAAAAATTCTTGTTTTTTAATATATTAGTATTATGTGAAGTATTTTCATTTCCAAAATCTTTCGGAATCATCAATTTATACCTGTTATGATATTTTTTGCCTTTTCTTATCTTAATCTTAACTATGTACTTTAAAACCTCTAATTTCTTAATATGATCTATTACACACCTGCAACTACACCCTGCTCGTTTTGCAATATGTTCTTGTGATGGGTAACATTCGTTTTCATCATTGCAATAGTTTGCCAATAAGATCAGTACCAGTTTGCTAGTAGGGTGTTTACAATTTTGTCTTAATGCCCAACCTATTGCCCTAAAACTCATAAAATCCAATCATCTGGTCGTACTAATCTGTCTGTAGATTTGTAGATCAACCTCATTTTCTCTGGCATTGGTATTTTCTTATGGTATATGTATCCTGATAATGTTGATGAATTGATACCTGATTTTTTAGAGAATTTGGCAACAGATATACCATTATCTCGTAAATATTCTTTTAGTTTCATAAATCTCCCGTATTCTATTGTACCAAACATTATATATTCTTTTGGAATATATATCTATAAAAGATATAATTATTTTGATATAATACAGACAGGGGACAGGTAGTCTGTTTCCCTATAACGTGGGATAGATACTAATACTGAATGTGTCTTGCGAAGTAGATTATTGTAATCGAAGTCAAGCTGTTCGTACCTTGTATCTATCCTTAGAATGTAATGTGAGGTTACAATGAGCAAAAATAAAACATTGGTATCAGATGATATCAAACAAACACTAAAAAAAGGCATAGATAAATTCTTTGATGATACAATCATAATTGATTGTGCCGATGATTCTACTGCCGAAGGGCTTAAAGACAAACTCAAAAAAGATATGTTGAAAAGAGAAATCAAAAAAGTTGAGGAGGTTGCAAAATGTCTGAAAGACCAGTAGAAAAATATATAAAAGATAATCATGGATTGACACATGAACATCATGTTTATCTAATGAAGGCAAAAAATGATATTGCAAATCTTGATCTCAAACCAAGAGGACAGGGACAATATCAAAATCAATATCTGCCATTAGAACAGATTATTGAAGAAATAGAGCCAATCATGAGAAAACATCAATTTCATGTACATTTTGATGAAATCATACAAGAAAATCCTGATATTCTAATATGCAAAATGATTTGTGTATTCGTGAAAACAGGAACAGAGATCATCAAGGTCGTTCAAATGCCATGTGATAAATCTACATCACAGGGTAGAAAAGGTGCTTGGACATATGCAAAACGACAATGTTATCAAAATCTTTTATCGTTACCTGATAAAGATAATGATGGTCTTGAAGATATGACATATCTAGATAGATTAAAAGCAGTCAAAGAAATGACTCAAGGCTTTAAAGATGATGAAGGCAACAGTCTGCAAGACATTTGTGAAATCGCTGAAAGAAATTATTGGATCAAGGTAAAATCTGATAAATCTAAGAAGAACGACATCACATCTGCAAATAAAAAACATGTGAATCCATTAGATGCTATTAAAGAACAAGACAAATAATAATGGATACTGTACACCTCTAGCTTATTTTCCTGAGCTAGAGGGTAAGGTTGAGCCAATTTTTTTGGCGATAAGTGAGAAACCAACTGATGAAGAACAAAAACAATTAGATTCTTTGAAGAACTATAAAAAATTAGAAAAGATTGTAAAAGGACATTTCGGTTGGTGTAAATTAACTTTATATGTGAGGTATAAAAAATGATTATTCAAAATTCAAAAACCAAACTACAAACGATACCGAATACCAAATATGTTGATTTTGAGTATAAAGGCATTCATATCGAAGTGACAAAAGTAAATCTATCAAATGCTGAATTCAGTCGCAGTTCAATCGGATCACACTATATATTGGACCAATGGACATGGGATATCAATATTTTATGTGATGGCATTTCTTTTAATATTTATGATGCGACATATTCAAACAAAGATGGAATGATGGTGCTGATTGATGAAGATATAAAAGACGTTGTTATAGAAGAAATAGAAAATGCAGATAATTTATTTACATTCAAGAATAAAGAGGTGTCAAAATGAGTATTCATAAAAAAGATGATAAAGAAGAAATAAAATTCACAACCAACGATAATCACACAAATTATCCAAAACCACCAACAATACTGCATACAGGCAAGATTGAAGATGGATCAGAAATACCTAAGAAGACATTATTGGTACATGAGGTCTTTCACGGTACGGATTCTGATGGTAATGGTTTTGTTAGTGAAAACTTCGGTTTTTATATCAAAATAGGTAATTTTAAAAAGAATAAATTTCAAGGCGAGGGTAATGCAAAGAAACTATGTTATGGCAAAATAAGATATGATCACAATATGATTACATCAATACCTGAAAAGAAATACGATATCTGGGACAATGACACATATTATTCATACAAAGAAAATACATATGTCGCACCTGATAAAAAGATTGACAATGAATGAAAAAAGAACAAGACTGTAAGAAATAGCTAGAAAATGAGATATGAAGTTTTTATAGTTGTTCCTCACATAACTGGCGATCAGCATGGGTTGGTCGCCCCCACCAAGATATGACAGAAGAAGTTTTTAGAAATAATTTAAAAAATCTAACACGATTGATTCAACAAGATTTGAATGATGTCGGTATCAATGACATGTTCAAAAAATTATATAACGAGCCACTTGATCCTGATGATCTCAGACAAGTGGCATTAAAATTCTATTCAATAAATAATTTGCTCGGAACAAAAGATTTAATCAATCTAAAGATTAAAGAATAAAGTCCCAAAACAATGCAATCGCTGAGATAATTATTATCATCTTGATCGTATCAGGTAACTTATCAAATACGTTCATTATTTCATCTAATGGTCTCATATTGCCTCCTGTTCTCTTTTTAAAAGTCTATCAATATAATCATTCGGTCTAAATGTTACGACATGTATATTTGATGATTTATTTTTTAATATTTTAGAAATAAGTTGTCTATTTCTGCAATATATTCTTCTTGTTTTTTTATCTCTCATATCAACTCCTGTTGGTTTTGATTTGTGTATTCATCATTGAATCTAAAATCTACCAGTCTGTATGTCGTGGCATTGAATTTAGATTTGATTGGTTTATTTTTACAATTGTTCAAGGCATCAATACAAGATTGTCTATCAACTACAAGAACGGTCTTGCCATTATATTGAATATTCAACCCTTCGCATTGTGTACCTTTTTTTACAATGTAATCTCTAACAGATAATACTTTGTCGTTATAATGTTTTTTGACATCTACGACAAGATAATTATATTGATATTTTGGTTTCATTTTTCCCTCTCGTTTATTTTAATTAATGATTCAAAATGATTTATTACTTTACGGTCAATGTCAGCTTGTTCTTGATCATATCCATTTTTAAGTAATGTTTTATTCTTACCTGCAAACAATATCAATCTATCTTTGCATTCTTTTATACATTTCTTTATCTTTGTGATTTTTTCTTTATTCATCATCGCCCTCGTATAATATTTGATTTATCGTTTTCTTTGTTTTGTAATATCTATCTCTTTCCATTGGCAGTTGAAATAACGGCGATCTTATTGCACGAACTTCTCTCATATCAACAAGACCGATTTCTTTACAATGTATATATGATAATCCAAATGCTAGATCATCTTCAGGATTGTATTCTGTCAATAACATGTAAGAACTACCTTCAGGTAGAAATAATTTTACGACTGGTCTCTCATTATAAGAATCGTATTTGAATTTCTCATAATTAGAGATCAGTTTCTTTTCTATTGATTTTGTAAATAAAAGCATATTGTACCCCCGTGATTATAAAATAAATGTACTCGGCATCTTTTTATTTTCATTGATAAATAATTTTCTAGATGTTATTGTTTCATCTTCTAGATTTACATTCCAATGAAAATCATCAGCCGATATCTCTTTATCATTCAATATATGTTCGTATTGTTTGATAATTGATTTTCTTTTCTCTGTCTTTTGTTTCTCTTTTAAGATTCTCTCATCTTCTGAATCAACAAAGTCCTGATGTTGTTTGATAACATTCTCAATATGTTTTTTATATTTTATTTTCATAATATCAATAACATCATTCTTATTTG
>MDTE01086437.1_pt1 | contig 11547 bp, 9 predicted proteins | sample 811231 | NCBI WGS metagenome assembly MDTE01 (sample SAMN05326651, study PRJNA326480) | marine metagenome | isolation source: seawater | place: Indian Ocean: Red Sea | collected 2010
CAGGAGCCTCGCCAATGAAGATTTTGAAGCAACGAAGCAGTTGAACCGTCATTTTAGATTAAAAATCCTTATTACGGGATAAAGGTAGCTGGGACTCAAAGGTCTCTTTGTTCGATTACGAGAAGGTACGAGCCACTCTCGCGCGTCTGGGTCTGCGTGGGTGCATCTGACGCGGGATGTCGGCGCTCTTCACCCTACGGGTCAGCGTCCCGGGCCAGTGCGACCCGCCCGGGTCGACCGGAGAGCGCGGGGACGCCGACGTTGGCCGCGGCGGCGACGCCAGATCTCGCCCCGGCCTCGAGGATCGACCCGGCCCCCCGAGGTGGGAGACGCTGGAGTTTCGCGCCGGTAACCCCCGCGCGGAGATCATCACCGGTCGAATCAGGCTCTACCGCGACGCCATCCGCACATCCGACGCGTCCGCGTCGCCGTCCGCGACGACGACGAGCGCACCGGCGACGTCGCTCCCCGAGGGCAGGTCCCCGATGGTGTGCGTCCTCGCGGTGCCCATCGAGCTCTCCGTCGCCGACTTTTGCCAGTTCGCGGCTGCGATCATAAACAAGGTGACCGAGATGCGCATCGTGCAGGCGGCGCCGAGGGCGATACAAACCGGCGCGAGCGATGATAAAGCGGCGAAGGATAGAGAGAAGGGGAGAGCGAAGGCCGCGGAGGAACGGGAATCCGAGCCCGCCGACTCGTCGTCGGCGTTTTCAGCCGGCCAGTCGTCGTACGCGGTGATACTGTCGTTCGAGGACCAGGACTCCGCGGACTCGTTCGCTCTCAACTACCACAACAGGCGTTTCTCGTCCTTAGTCGAGGGTGAGTGCCGGGCGCTTTTCGTGCGCGCGATCGAGCTCGAAGGAAAAGACGGCGAGCCGTTCGATTCGAACTCCCGTTTGCAATCCGCCGAGCAGCACCTCAGCGAGCTCCCCTCGTGTCCCGTGTGCCTGGATCGCCTCGACCAGGACGTCAGCGGTGTGGTTACCACGGTGTGCTCGCACTCTTTTCACGCGGCGTGCCTCAGCGGCTGGGGAGACTCGTCCTGCCCGGTGTGTCGATACACGCAAAATCCGGAGGAGGAGGCCAGGTGCCAGAGATGCGGCCGCGCCGGGGATCTGTGGGCGTGCCTCGTGTGCGGCGCCGTGGGGTGCGGGAGGTACGCGCGGGGGTGTTCGCTGGACCACTGGAACGAATCCGACCACTGTTACGCGCTCGAGCTGACGACGCAGAGGGTATGGGACTACGTCAGGGACGGGTTCGTGCACCGACTGATCCAATCGAAGACGGGCCTCGTCGAGCTCGCCCCCGGCGGCGGCGGCCGGGGATCGCGCGTCGGCATCCGGAGCGGGGGCGGCGCGAGGGGCGACGAGGGATCAGAGATCGTCGCGTCTCCTCCGCAGCACCCGAGGCGGCGGGGTAAGGGAGACGACGGCGGCGGCGGTAAGCGCGAAAGCGGCGACGGCGACGCCGGAACGGGCTCGGACGGCGGAGCAAACGGGTCGCGACGCGCGGGTGATCGCGACGCGCGGGTCGCGACGCACGGGTGGCTCGACGAGGGCCTAGACGAGTACGACGCCGACTACCCTCTCGACGAGGGCCTGGAGGAGGCGCTCGTGTCGTCGAAGTTGGACGCGATACACACCGAGTACAACGCGCTGCTCACGTCGCAGCTGGACAGTCAGCGCAGGTACTTCGAAGGACTGATGGCGGCAAACAACGCGGAACGCGACGGCGCGCTGAGCGCCAAGGAGGCCGCCGAGTCCCGCGCCAGGGTAATCGCGGGAGCCGTAGACGCCGCGAGGGACGCGCGCGCTAAGCTTCAGGAGGCGCATGCAAAAATTGACGACGGTTTGGCGAAGAATGCCAAGCTCGAAGAGGAGCGCGACTTTTTTAAGCAGCTAAACGACACGTTGCTTGAAAACCAGCGGCAGCTCAGGGCCAATCTGGACGCCACCGAGGCCAAGTTGAACGAGGCGAACGAGACAAACGACGCGAAGATCCGCGACCTGCAGGAGCAGGTGCGCGACCTGATGGTCTTCATAGAGGCGCAGAGTAAATTAGCCGAGGGGACCGATGGTGGAGACTCGATCGAGGGGGGCGACGTCGTGGGCGTCAGCGACGGAGACGCGGCGCCGTCGCGAGACGCGGCGCATGCCAGGTTGCAGAGCAAGCTGAGGGCAAGAAGAAAGTCCGGGAAATAGAGAGTATTTGATGTAATGTTACATGGAAAGAAATTCGTTGCTCGTGTTGGTACAATAAAAGCTCAAGGCTACGCAAGGAAGGCCGGGGGGAAATCTTCGGCCAGGTGGCAGCCAGAAAAAGGTTCAACCACAGCGTTCTCGTGCACACAGGCATACGCGATTGTTAGTGTACACTCGCTCGCATACAGATGACTAGCGGTCGCTGACGCTGTTTCAGTTTAGTGGTACATCCGCGCGCGGCGGCGGGTGCCCAGGTCGCGGCGGTTGTCTCGGGGCTCAGTACCACCCGGCGGCGCACTCGCCTGCCATGGCGGAAAACGGCTGGCGGCTGAGGTGTGCGCGGGTGATAGACGCCGTGAGCGCCATCCGACGTCCCTTCTGCGCACTCGCGTTGGCGAGACGAACGGTGGGAGCGATGGCGCGCTCCATCGATTGAGCGGCGGCCGCACACGACTCCGCCGGGTTGAGCAGCCGTGCCGCCGCCTCGAGGCGCAGGCGGTCGCCACGCTCCAACACGTGCTGCACGGACCCCGCGAGGGTAGCCGCGCAGAGCGTCTGCCAGAGCCACATCACGCCGCGGTCGTCGACGCCGCGCATCCGAACCCGACGATAAAACTCGTCCTCGAAGTCATCGCCGGATTCGCCGGCGTCGTTACCCGACCCGTCATTGTTTTTGTCGCCGCCGCCGCCGCCCCAACCGTTCCAGTTGCCGCCGTTTGAATCGTTGTCCCCGTTGCCTCCTCCGTTGAAACCGCCGTTGTCGGCGTTGTCGAGGTTCCAGCGGTCGCCGTCGTCGCCACGAGAGTCCCCATCATCGCCACTGCTGCCGCTACCTTTACGGCGCCTCAGGATCCGGCCGGACTTGGTCGGCGCGATGAGCTGCTTATCGACGTAGATCTCGTGTGATAGGATGGGAATTATCGCGGGCTTCGTCGGGGGCGGGGCCGCGGAGGCTCGCGTGGGATGGGCGACCGCGACCGCGGTGGTGGTCGCGGCGAGCGCGCCGCACGCGAGGGTTCCCGCGCGACGTCGCCTCTGCGCCGCGCCCTTGGACGTCGTGTGCTCGAGCGCCTGTTGAAAGGAGGAGGGAGGCGAGGGGGGTTAGGTTGGGTGTCGACGTGGCTCGCGGGTTTTTTCGAAAAAAATATCGGCGGGGAGTCTCTCGGTCGTGGCGCTTGGAAGTCGGAGTTTCGGGCGAGTTCGCACCTTGCCGCCGCCCTTAACGATCGCGTTAGCGCACGCGCCGACGTGGTTGCCCACAACGCTAACGCCCATCATCGTTTAATCGCGGATGCAACCCCTGGCTGGGAAGTGCCGTTCAAAAAGGTTAAAACAAAACAGGGGGGACGTCTGATTGTCCGTTCGCGGCGGCGCTCACGCAGGGTTGCGAGGGGTAAAAGAGAAGAGAGTCGATCGTCCACCTTCTTCGCGCGTCGGTGCGCGAATCTCGAGGGGGCGAACAACTGGCGCGAGCGCAAAACCGGCGTCGCGTGTCCCCGGATGGATGGAGACGGAGGGGACGCGGGCTATTTGGTCTTTTCGGCGGGAATCGACACATCAGCGGGGAAAAGTGTCATTGATTGGTTCACAAGATCCCCCTCTTGCTCGCCTGTCAACTGGCAGTGCTCGACTAAAATTGATTTCGGCATCATTTTTTTTTTTGGGCGTGGCAGCGCGTGGCGCGCTTCAGGATCTATATGGGGAAATTTACTCAAGGATGGCCAGTCCCGCCCCGGGCCCCAAAAAAAAAATTCTTAACGCAGCCGTAACTCTAAGAAGTAGTCTACAATCGGGGCGGGCAGTTTCGTTGATACGAAGGTATTTGCCACGCCCTCAGTTCGGACAGCAGACCCAAGGGCGATGTCGGGGCGCACGATTTTAGCGACCATACGCGTGGTGAGTAGCATCCGAATCTCTTCCGGCAATCATCGCTACGGATCCGACTCTCAGGACCTCCATTTCACCGACCGCCTCGGCCCTCTTCTCCTCTCAGGTCATCCCGGCGGGTGCCGCGAAACCGGCGCCGCCCGTGGGTCCAGCACTCGGCCAGGTAGAAACACCTGTTCTTTCTGGATCTCACATCCGGTCTAACATCTATTTTATTTTTTTCAGCACGGACTCAACATCATGTCTTTCTGTAAGGAGTTCAACGCAAAGACCGCGGGCTTCCTGGTGAGTCGAGTGATCAGTACTTTCATGACAAACACTGTCAGCGCAAATTTCCCGTCGCACCTTCGTCGCTGACATATCGCGCGATACCGTTTCCCACAGGCCGAAGTGCCCGTACCGGTGATGATCACCGCGTTCAAAGATAAATCGTTCGAGTGGAAGATGCGGACTCCGCCGACTTCTTACTTTGTCAAGAAAGCTGCGGGTGTGTCCTCGGGTGGTGGGAGGCCGGGTCATGGGATAACGGCGGCGATCTCGCTGAAGCAAGTGTACCACATTGCGAAGCTGAAGCAGCAAGATGAGGGCAGTCATCACATTCCATTGATGTCCATGTGCAAGTCGGTCATCGGCGCGGCTAAGTCAATGGGAATAGAAGTGATACGATGATGTACCGAGAATTTCCAGTTATCATCAAGCAGAAGGCTCTGGTTGGGCTTTGGTTGTGGCGGTCTCGATGTATCAGCACGTTGGGAACTCCGTAGTATTAGAAACACTTGCGAATAGGTATCTTCTTATGATAAAAATAGTTCATGGCCGAATAGTCGCACGTTCACACCATGCTTTCCCCTTTCTCCTTGAGCATCTCTCCCATCTCCCTCACGCTCATCACTACCCTGCGCTGGATCTCCTCCTCGTCCTCGACAATCTGGCAGAACCGCATTGTGTTGCTCTGGCACCCCCGATCGAATGGGTTATTGAATCTCCCGTTGTCGTCCTTCAGCCACTGATACCGGTGCGCGTTGGAAAGCTCGTTTGTGGTGATGTTGCGGAACACCTGCGACAGCTGCGCGCCCGTGAGCATCAACACCGGGAACAGAACGGCGACGTCGCAGACGATGAACGCAACCATGCCGGTGTAGGTCCACTGCGAGGGCGTGGTCCCACCCTGCCTGAGCCTCTGCAGAGCCACTATGAACGCGGCTGCCATCGCGACAGTCTCCAAGCACAGAAATACGACGAAATTGCGGTGGTTACGTTTCCCAATTGTGTTTCCCATCCAAGGGCAGTAGTGGTCGAATCGGCGGACGCACCGGTTGGTCACGCCGCAGTGCTTTGCTCCCCACGGTTTGATGATCCTGCACGTCGTGCACATGCTCCCCCAGTTTCCCGACCACAGCTCTGGGTGGTTCAGCGCCGCGTTGAGCTTTGAAGAGGCTTCGTTGGAGGACACGCGGCCATACCCATTGCGACACAACTTTCCACTCACAACTGGCGACCCGGGCTCTATCCCGTTGCCATGGCCCTTAACGCCTGTGTCCAAAAAGCCCGGGTCGCAGTAGCTCACCATGTACATGAAGTATAATCCAGCGCCCGAGGTCAGGACCACGATCCAGGACCAGCCCGCGGCGTGCACGTCCATCTGTGTCATCCCCGGCGCCATCACAATCAAGTGCACGAACATCACCACGAGGCCGAGGATCAGAGATAGGCACACCACAGCCATGCCCTTCTCCTCCCAGAAGGATCGCTTACCCAGCCGCGCCTGCAGGTTGGCGAGGAAGAACCCGAGGCTCTTGTGCCCCTTCTCGGTTGCGAGCTGCGCTGGGGTGGACCCTTCGGCGTCGCGAGCCTCCAACAGCGCCACGCCCCCGGCTTGCGCGAGTATGTGTGCTGCCTCGCTCTTACCCCGTATGGCCGCCCAGTGCAGCGGCGTGCACCCCTCCTTATCCGGTCGCGCGATGCGACAGTCCGCGAAGAGCAAGAGTCGGACGGTGTCGGGGAAACCTTTGTACGCGGCCCAGTGGAGGGGCGACCGCCCGTCACTGTCGTGACTGTCGATCTCTGCATTCCAGCGCATCTTGAAGTGGTATATCATCCCCGTGTGCCCGTACTGCGCGGCAACATGGATCGGGTCGTAACCGCGACAGTCCGCCTGGTCCAGCCGCGCGCCGTGGCGGAGCAATAGCTCGGCGCATGGGAGGGAACCACGGACACACGCCCAGTGTAAGGGAGTCTGCTTGTCGTTGTCAGTGGCGTTGACCGCGGCGCCGCGCTCGATGAGGTAGATGGCGACAGCGACGCGGTTGTTCAGCGCGGCCCACTGCAGGGGAAGGAACCTGGTTGTGAAGGGTGGATGGAATGGCAACTTGAAGGTCCGAGAACGGAAGGGAGGGAGATCGCGCGGGAGTTGAAAAACGAAAGAATCAGTTGATTTGACTTTAGGCGCGGAATTGGCATCGGGCTGGATCTGCCGAGTGAAGTTGGCGCACCCGGTGGCGTCGGGTTTGTTGACGAGCTGCGGGTCCGTCTGAATGAACTCCTTGGTCCTGTCCAAGTTACCGTACGCGGCGGCCTTCCACACGTCGTCCATGGGCTGCTCCTCGGGCTTGGCGGAGTCAGCCATTGGCGCCGCGAACAATTGGGTCTCCGGTAGAGGTTGTGGATCCGACGGTGGATCAGCTCAACGCTCCGTCCTTGGAAATCTAGTGTGCGAACGCCTGGCGGTGGATCGATCGTGGTGCTCGCGGGCGGGCGACTGTCTCCACGACAAGTGGCGGGCGGAGTGTCGCGCTCACCGGTGTTGGGCAGAGCTGATCAAATAATAAGGGCAATAAATAGATTCAGTGTTTCCCATCATGATCAGTTTCAAAATATGTGCAACTTCCTTCCGTCCCCTTCCAGACATCACTCTGATATGGAATACGAAGGTAGACTAATAATATAAAGAGTAGTACGAAGGTAGTCTACGAAGGTACGAAGGTAACTTTTAGAATAAAAAGTTATTCCCAGGCCAGTGGGGAGGAAATCTGCCAAATTTTTCATGACGATCCCGGACCTATTCGTGACGTACTCGTGACGCGATGCCATAGACTTTGAAGGTAACTTTAAGATATATGAGGTAGTCTATACTTCGTAGTCTACGTTCGTACCTTCGTAACACTTAATTAAACAAAATTTTATATTGAGAATCTAGTACGGGATAGGTGTTTACTTAATTAAACACTAGCTAGGTACCTTCGTATCAGCTAAGCTAGCTAGCTATACTACTTAACCATTATTCAAGGAGAACCTTTGATGAAGCAAGCCTTGCTTGTGATGAATTTGATTTGACCAAGGCGTTGTTTGGTCCAAGTTTGTTGGAACAAAGATCCCAAACGCTAGGAAAGGTCTCAACCGCTTATCTTTGATCCGATGGCCCAGGTCGAGCAGCTCTTCCTCAACGATTGCACACGTGAATCTCTTTGAATCGTTGCGAAGACAATGTCGCTCCTAAGGACTCAGGAACGCTGGGGCGTAACCTGCGAACATCTCGAAGAGTTTGAGAGGGGAAGCCTGGCTATCCTGGGACCAACGCGCCAGTTGCATGATTCTTCAACAATAGTTTTTACTGCTAGCACCGCTGGAATTATCCGTGCCTACAGCCCTGAGCTCGACGGATGCGAAAAGCATGATCTGTTGGTTGAAACGGATTTGAAATGTCCCGTCTTGCAAATCGAGATAGGAAGATTTGTTGATTTCGGAAAGAGTTCCCTTGTAGTCCTTCATTCGCACAAGATATGCATTTTTGGTTTCCATTTTCAAGACTCAAGCGGCGACTCTGGGCATCTGAGCTTACAGCGCGAAATTTTAATTGGGAGCAAAGGTGGGGTCATTTCTTAACTTATCTCTGCACTGTGAGATTTTCAAGAATCTTTTTTCCAAACACTGCGATGTTAACAAACAAGTCTTGCTTTTGGGTCCCTGTGCCAAGCATGTTCCATGGTGATCGGTAGATTTGGAGGTGCCAAGTTCGACAAGATTTGTGTCCTGTCAATTGATGGCGAGCTTTTATTTCTAGATCAGCACGAATGTATATTCAGGTGGCAGCTTGATGGTTTTCTCCTGCCAGGGCCTTTGACGTATTGTCCACGTAGTGATTTATTTTTCACGTGCAATTCATCGTTCGATTTGCAGTGCTACGACTATCAATCGATCGCCGCGGCGCATCAAGCGAAAAACGCTATTACTGTTAAGAACCGTTCAGCGCCGAATTGGAAACTATGCATCGGTGAAGCCGCCTTGCAAATTTTGACGGTGGAAACATCATCACCATTATCTGGCAGACACGGTCATTTGGTCCAGTCATCAAGTAAACCGGGTTCAACCATCTCCTCCGATATTCAGATCGTTTTGCTTTCGAGTCAATCTCTATTTGTCTTGTCGAGAGATGGCCAACTCGTTTTCCATCAAAGGTTCAATTTCACTGCTGTTTTGTGCAATGCCGTACTCTCTCCGTCTACAAAGATAGAGGACAGTGGCGTGAATCTACTGATTGTAGACACATCTGGTTGTTTGATGATATATCGTAATATGCAGATAGTGTGGGCATCAAGATGCGACGAGATTCCTGTTGCTCTAAGTATTGTCCCATTCAGAAACGTTGATGGGCATGTCATACTTCTTTCGAAAAATGGTGCACTCTGTATAAATAACTTAGGCACTGAACCTGCTAACAGGAACTTCGGCGTGTCTGGTGAGAATCTGCTCGATTATGGCGAGATGCAACATGAAATAAACGAGATATCAACAAGCAAGCGGGCATCAAATGTAGGGCAAAGAGTCAACTCTGCTGCGATGGTCAAAATAGAAGTACAGATTGGTGAACGTTCACATATGAATCAGCTTTCTTCGACGACGAAGAACCACAACGAAGCCTCCAGGAGAACTGAACTCCGTGTTTTTGTAACGGCCACGGGATCGGAATCACTTCAAAATATTACTGTGATGATTAGGACGCCCGCGCCAGTAATTTGTCAAGACAACTGCATTTCTATACCTTTGCTGCCTTGCGGGAAGGACGCGACCATAATGGTTTCAACGGTTATTTGTATTCCCAGAGACTGTACTGTGATTCCTACGAGCAGCAAGGCAAGCGTCATCGCCAGTAATCCAACGCCCTCTGGGGAACAGCACGTTGCAGCTTATGAAGTCCATTTACCTCTATCTTTCTTTTGTGACATCGTGCCCCCTGAGAAGAATGCAAGTCATAAAGTGACGCTTGAAATGAATTATCCTCCACCTCGTCTCAGAGATCTCTTTGAAGATGTTCTCTTAAGGACCTCAAAAGAAACAGACGCTGCTACTACCAGCGATGTAATGAGCTTTCGGCACCATAGCGGTGATAATGTGACCGTCGTTGTCAGCAAAAATGCTGGAAGGTTCCGGTTGCAGTCAACAAGATATGAACCCATTTGGCTTGTTCTGTCAGAAGTTGTAAAGCGTCTCCAATCAAGGTACACGGGAGATCTCGTACAAAACGCCGCTCTTCGCTTCGTGTTACATTGTCAACTGCCCTTGCAAGACCTGTTTTCTAGTCTCGATGCTCAAGAAAAGGCCCGCGTTGAGTACAGTGCACAAGATAGTTTCCTAGGCTTTCGTGCTCGTCAGCTCCGTGCAGCTCAGAAACGACTCCTCTATCGATACAACGAGAAGTGCCCATCGTGTTTATTCTATCTTGATGATTATATCGAAAAGACTTGCAGTCGAGTAATGACAACAGTGGCAAAAATTGAGTGCCGGCATAGTGCCCTGATTGATGCAGGGTATTCTCTTGCCGCTGCAACGAATTACTTTTTGTTGCTGATGAAATTACGACTTAACATGAACGAAGCTGAGATGAGTACTGTGCGAGGCCATATTCCTATTCATATCGGCACTTCAGAGGATCAAACTTGGAATGAGTGGACTTGTGTTGCCGTCATGATGCTGTTAAAATCTCTGCGTAAAAGTGCGTCGGGGAAACCGAGTGATTGGCAACATTTTGATAGGACCCAGATGATAGGTGGGAACATTCTTCAAACCAAAAAGCAAATCGCGTTGCTGGTGGACCGATTTAGAAGACATACGGGCGAGGAATGAGTTATGTTCAATAACATGTCAATATATCATCTGCTCAGCCGATCAGCTAAGTTCGGCGATCAGTTCAAGCGTTTTCTCTTGTGAGAAATGCCTTCTTCCATCTTTCAACTGCTAGTCACATCATGTCGTTGTAGTATACTTAAGAAGGCCCATTAACGTACCATGCGAGAAGATTTCAACAACACTCAAATCGTGAGCGGACATGAAGTTAAAAGCGTCTGCCACCTCGTGAAAAGTCAAGGAATCTGCTTCGAGTTGCATCAGCGGCATGTCAGGATAATTCAACGCTTCTGGAAAAATGTTCAAGAAAATTTTTATGATCAATAATATCTCATTTTCAATATCCATATTGCGTTTCTGAGATGATAGCAATCCACTTCGAGATCCTCCTCTTCCAGAAACTTGCATGTCACGGTGAAACAAGACGGCAAGTTCTTTGAGGGCGGCGCTTGACCTTGTCATCGCATTTTCACCAAGCATATGCGCAATACTTATCCTTGTTGGTGATTTTGGCTTTATTGCCCCGGGTAAACATGTGACGTACATATTTTTCGGAGCATGCCCTCCTTGCTTTGTCACAGGTTGATCTACCTTGAGACGTCCATGACCTGCTCTTTTGACAGATGTTTTGGCTCTCCATCCATCCTGCGATTTTAGAAAACTTGTTTCGATTCCGGCAGATGAGGCAGTTCGTCCAACTAATTCTAATTCGCGCGTTTTCTCTTGAAATACTTTTATGCCTCCAAGGCCACGCCGCAACTCATCAGGATGGAAGGCAGCCTTGATACATAGACAGTAGGACAATCGGCTCATAGCATCTACGAACGTCTCGCCGCTCTCTGCAAAAATGGTGACGGCGACTTCTGGAAATTGATCGTGGATAAAACTGTCGTTTGGCTCTTCTGTGAAACGGGCGTGGCTTGCTCGTGTCGTTTGCCAGGAAACGCTTGCATTGTTGCTAATGCCGCGAGGGTCATTTGGGTCCGCTTTATCAATGCAGCGTAGCGCATGCTGACGTTGATTGAAAATTTCCAATGGCATATCTATCCTTCGAGACGGATTGTGCTTCACAACTTGCAGACGGATTGGTACCAATACGTCTGAACCCCAACAAGGAATGCCGTTTCGACTTCGAGGACACAATTACAATACGCTGAAGATTAACTTTTACCTTCGTATATAAAAATCCCACCCAGCCACGAGCTTTATTTGGTCGCAAGTGTTGCAAGCCGATCACTAGCGCCTATCACTACGAACGGATATCCGTTTAAACGGATTTTCAAAACGGATCGTGTGTGGTGATCAGTCGAAACATTTTGTAAAAATCGTCGTTTTCAAG
>MDTE01201542.1_pt1 | contig 11544 bp, 9 predicted proteins | sample 811231 | NCBI WGS metagenome assembly MDTE01 (sample SAMN05326651, study PRJNA326480) | marine metagenome | isolation source: seawater | place: Indian Ocean: Red Sea | collected 2010
GCGAAGGGGGATCCAAGGTCGCCCCCTTGCCCTGGTCGGCCCGCAGAGGCGTGCTCCGAGATCAGCCGATCCACTATCGGCTATGCTGGTCGCTTTGAGGATCGTGCCTGGGGGGGCGATTCATGAAATCGCGTCGTGGGAACTTGCTCACCGGGGTCCGCTGGTGGTTCTGATATCGCCATCAGAATCGGATGCGCTAATCGACGGGGTCGCAGTTAGACTGGCGGTGACGCTTATTCCTGGGCTCTTGAGGAGGCCTTGCTGTCGGAGGACTCACCGAGTTTGTCTTCTTGGAATTGGAACGGGGCTCCGTTCGTGATGTCGCTGCTCAGGATGGAAGGACACCAAAACTTTTCCACGTGGGCGATGACGAGATCGGTGCCGGCGAAGTGGTCGACTCCGGGGGGGCGCTCCGGATTGTACATGGTATCGGTCAGATCCCGAATCAGGGCGACGTTCTTGCCGAGTTTGACCATCTGACGAATTCCGAAGGGGCGCCCCAGGACGCACATGTTGAGGTGCACGCCGCAGAGGATGACATTGTCAATGCCATGAGCAGCGAGCAGATTGACCGTTTCCTGCCCATGGTCGGTGATGGCGTCGCGGGGGTGGATTTCGATCAGGTCGATTTGACGAGTCCAGGCATCACGGATGTCGCACTTTTCAGGAAGGCAACTGCATCCCATATCGGAATCGTCGATGGGGAGGACAGCCTCGAATTCGGGATCTGGCCAGCACCAGGTCGTTCCCCATCGTTCGGCGGTGGACAAAGTAACGGGGGCGGGAGTGAATGGGGCAGTCTGAGCCCGTTTGCGTTGGGGGGTATTTCGGTAGAATGCGGTGACGCTGGATGGCGCGTGGATAATCAGGGCCCCTTTTGCCCGGGCGGCCTGTACCGTCGCGTTGAGCAAGGGTGCCATTTCGACCACCCGTCGGGCGGCGGATCGGCACCAGTGGTCGTCCCACATGTCGCAGATGACAATCGCGGTGTTGGAGGCCTCCCAGGTCACGGATTTCTGGATTACCTTGGCGTCGCTACCTTTCTGTCGCGATCGAAGGGTCAGCTGAAGGGACTCGGCATTCATATCGGTGAAAGGCGTGATGAGGAGGCCCGGGAGAATCGCACGAAAGATGGTGAGCAGCCAGGAGGTTTGAGCGGGCATTGAAGGAGTGTAGGCTGTCCTTCGCAGGGAAGCAATAGGGGAGGCGGCTGGATTCCCTCAGGAGGGGGGCGCACCTTCTTCTCTTTACAGGAAGGATGGGCTCGTCATACGGTTTGCGACATGCTCGATTGCTTGAAAATGTTGATCGCGGGAGTGCTTCTGCTGGGGGTTGGATGTACCACGACCTCGATCACCAATCTGACCCCTTCGGATCTTACGCGAACGCCTTCCGGTCTTTATCGTGTTGAGGCCGCTTGGAAGAGTAACCAGAAGTCGATTCGTGAGGGGACCGTGGAACCGATGGTGGTCATGGGTGAGACGCAGTATCCCATGCAGCCGCTCCCCTATGCCGCCAACCGATACGAAACCATGATCCCCGTCCCTTCCGATCAAGATGTGGTGTTCTACCACTTCAAGTTCAACTACACCTACAGCGCCATCCCCCAGCCGAAGTCGAACAGCAAACGCTCCGAGGAATACCGGCTCGAGATCATGGCCCCTGAATAGGCAGCCCGGCTGCCTATCGGGCCGCCGCAAGTTCCTCTTCGACCTCCACGAGTTCCCGGATCTGGATGAGGAACCACCGGTCAATCTTCGTCAACGCAAAGAGTTCGTCGAGTGTGAATCCGGCGCGGAAGGCGTGGCGAAGATAGTAGATGCGTTCGCCATTGGGGACGCTCAGCTTTTGGCGAATGACGTCCTTGGGCAAGAGGTCGCGATCGTCGAAAACCTGGTCGCCCACCCGCCAAGCCTTGCGATTTCCGCCGAGGCCGTAGTGCCCCGTTTCCATCGAGCGCAGGCATTTTTGAAGCGATTCCTTGAACGTCCGCCCGATGGCCATGGCCTCGCCAACCGACTTCATCTGGGTGTTCAAGGTGGGGTCTGCCTGGGGAAACTTCTCGAAGGCGAACCGAGGAATCTTCGTGACGACATAGTCGATCGTCGGTTCAAAGCTGGCTGGGGTTTCTCGAGTGATGTCATTCTGGATTTCGTCCAGGTGGTATCCGATGGCTAGTTTCGCGGCGATTTTGGCAATGGGGAAACCGGTCGCTTTGGAGGCCAGGGCGGAGGAGCGAGAAACGCGCGGATTCATTTCGATGACCACCATCCGCCCGGTATCCGGACAAACACCGAATTGAATATTCGATCCCCCGGTCTCGACGCCGATCTCTCGGATGATGGCGAAGGAGGCGTCTCGCATGATCTGGTATTCTTTGTCGGTGAGGGTTTGGATCGGAGCCACGGTAATGGAGTCGCCGGTGTGGACGCCCATCGGGTCGAAGTTCTCGATGGAGCAGATGATCACACAATTGTCGGCTCGGTCGCGCATGACCTCCATCTCATACTCCTTCCAACCCAGGAGCGACTCTTCAATCAGAATCTCGGAAACCGGCGAAAGCTCAATCCCCCGCTTGGCGAGGGTTTCAAATTCTTCTTGGTTATAGGCAATGCCTCCCCCGGTTCCCCCCAGGGTATAGGCGGGCCGAATGATCAGGGGAAACTGGCCGATGGCGGTTGCTTTCTCCTGGGCTTCGTCGAAGGTGTGGGCGGTGTGACTGACCGGAAGGTCGAGGCCGATTTTTTGCATGGCCTCCTTGAATTCCTGACGATCCTCGCCCCGCTGAATGGCATTGGGTTTGGCCCCAACGAGCTCAACTTCAAGTCGTTCGAGGACACCGTTGCGATGGAGGGCCATTGCGGTGTTCAGGGCGGTCTGCCCTCCCAGTGTTGGGAGCAAGACGAGTTTCCCGGAGACGCCGCGGGATTCGAGAGCGGCAAGTTCCTTGATCAGGATTTTCTCGACGCATTCGGGGGTAATGGGCTCGATGTAAGTGCTGTCGGCGAACTCAGGATCGGTCATGATCGTCGCCGGGTTGGAGTTGACGAGGATCACGTTGAAGCCCTCTTCCTTGAGTGCTTTGCAGGCTTGGGTGCCGGAATAGTCAAATTCACAAGCCTGTCCGATGATGATGGGGCCGGCCCCGATGATCATGACCGAATCAATGTCAGTCCGTTTTGGCATAAATAAATTCCGGGGATTTGAGCGAATTCATGATGGCCTGTCAGCAATAATCTATGGATCTGGAGAAAAATCCATCCCGCCATAGGGTCCCGCTCCAAGCTCGGCACGCTTCATTTTTTCGGGGGGGGATAACCGAGTGTCTCATAGGTGCTGAGCGTCACTCGTCTCCCTTGGGGAGTGCGCTTGAGGTAGCCAGCCATGATGAGATAGGGCTCGTAGACCTCCTCAAGGGTGTCCGATTCCTCGCCCACGGTCACCGCGAGTGAGTGAATCCCGACGGGCCCCCCGTCAAAACGGACGATGATGGCCTCCAGAATCCGTTTGTCCATGTCATCGAGCCCGTTTTGATCGATTTCAAGCATCGAAAGCCCTTGATCTGCGATCTCTCGAGTGATGCGGCCGTCGTGTCGGACCTGGGTGTAGTCTCGAACCCGTCTGAGGAGGTTGTTGGCGATTCGAGGGGTGCCGCGGCTTCGGCGAGCGATTTCAAGGGCTCCTTCAAGGTTGCAGTCAACCCGGAGGAGACCCGCCGAGCGCGCCACGATGTGTTTGAGTTGGTCCGCGGAATAGTAATCGAGACGCTCTCGAATGGGAAAGCGGCTCAAGAGGGGGCTGGAGAGGAGACCGCTGCGGGTGGTCGCGCCCACGAGGGTGAATTTGGGGAGATTGATGCGGACACTGCGGGCATTGGGGCCTTGGTCGATGATGATGTCTAACATGAAGTCCTCCATTGCGGGATAGAGGTATTCCTCGATGTTCTTTTGCATTCGATGGATTTCGTCGATGAAGAGCACATCGCCGGATTCAAGATTGGTCAGAAGTCCCGCCAGATCGCCCGCCTTTTCGATCGTCGGACCACTGGTGGCCCTCAAATTGGCCCCGACCGACCGGGCGATGATATTGGCTAACGTCGTCTTGCCCAATCCCGGTGGCCCGTTGAGGAGGACGTGATCAAGGACATCCGAGCGTTGCTGCCTGGCTTGGACGGCAATTTCGAGTCTCTCCTTCAGTTTTTCCTGGCCCGTGAACTCGGAGAAAAGAGACGGTCTCAGCGTCGAATCCTGGTTGGGGTCGGGTTGATTGAGGGAATCTAGTGGCCGTTCTGGCATCGGAGTCGAAGCATGGAAAAACGGAAAGGGCGCGACAAGACTAAATCGGGATGAGTCCCGGTTGTGCCCGCCTGCGGGTGCTCCGTGACGGGGTGGGGATTCCCGACCCCGAATCCGGCCTGCGGGTGGATGTCAGGGAAAGTGGAAGAGAACCGGTGAGGGGGTCGCGGTTTTCTGTCCCGTGGTCGACAGCATTCCGCTTTCTGGGTCAATGCGAAAGGTGAGCATGGTATGGGTGTCCTGATTGCCCACCACCAGAAACCGATCGGATGGATCAATGTTGAAATTCCGAGGGGTCCGCCCCTCGGTGCTGATCGTCTGCAGGCGGGTCAAGGCCCCGGTGGCCTGGTTGATCTGAAAGGCCGCGATGCTATCATGTCCTCGGTTCGAGGCGTAGAGGAATCGACCGTCACGGGTGACCCGGAGCTCGGCATTGGAGGAAGAGCCGCGGAAGGTTTCGGGGAGGCTTCTGTAAATGTCGATGAGCGAGAGGGTTCCCTCTTTGTAATGGTAAGCGGCGACTTGGCTTGCCATTTCGAGGGTGATGTAGACGAAGTCCCCCGAGGGGTGGAACACGAGATGCCGGGGACCGGCTCCGGGAGGAACGGTGACGTCGAGCGTCGGTCGGGGTTCCAAGGTGCCCGAGTCGGGGGAGAATCCGTAGACCTTGATTTGGTCGAGGCCAAGGTCGGGAACCAATACGAATTGGTTGTCTGGACTGGTGACAATCGCGTGGGGATGGGGGCCTTCTTGGCGTTGGGGATTCACGCTGGAGCCCGCATGCATGATGTTGGCGGAGGGCTGGTCAAGCACGCCGCGTGCGGTGATTGGATAGACGACGATGTTGCCTGCGAGGTAATTGGCAAGCAGGAGGTGGCGGCCGGTTCGATCGAGGCTGACGTAGGCCGGTCCCACGCCGCGCGAGCTGATGGTTCCCAATTCGGTGAGATTCCCCGTCTTCTTGTCGACGGCAAAACTGGTGACGTAACCATCTTCCTGACCCTGGTATTCAGAGGTTTCACTGATGGCGTAGAGGAATTTGCCGTCCAAACTGGTGCAGAGATGAGAGGCGTTAACGATCCGCCAGGGGCCTCCCTTTTTCGTCAGCGACCCTGTTTCCTGGTTCAGGGCCCAGTAAGTAATTCCCTTTGCCTTACCGTCGACGTGGCCGAGCCTCGTGGAATAGGTTCCGAGATAGAATCGACTCTCCGATGCGGAATCCTTCTTCGAGTTGGGGGAGGCGCATCCCGCGGCGAATGCCAGGATGCCAGCGAATATGAATGGGCCAATTGAGTTCATCGTTTGATCGGGTAAAGGACTGAAGACTCGGGGGACTAATTGAAATCCGGCTCGAACCGATTTCGCTCGGCGAGAATCGAGTTCACGTAGTTCTTGGTGGAAGGAAAACCGATGTTCTCAATGAATTGGCCGGCATTGGTTCGAGCCAATCCGTGTCCCCATCGGAGGGCCTGGCTTCGTCCGGCGTTGTAGCTCGCCAGGGCAAAGGGAATGGGATCGTCGCAATTGGGGAAGAGTCGGATCATCTTCGCGAGATAGAAACAGCCGGCAAGCATGTTGGTGGATGGGTGGTAGAGATGATTCGTGTTAAAGTTTGAAATGCCGGTGGCGTCGGCCCATTCCCAGGCGGCGGCTTCGGTTAATTGCATGAGACCAATTTCACCGGCTTTGCCGGTTGCGAAGCTGTTGAACCGGCTCTCCTTCCAAATCACCGCCTTTACCAGTGAGGGATCCAGCGAATGGGTTTCGGCGGCATCAATGATCAATCGGTCAAATCGGCCGTAGTGCTTCTTCTCCAACCAGAGACGCAGGAAATACCACTCGAGCGAGAGCGACACAATGAGGAGAAGCCAAGCCCACCAGTATTTCACAGTGGTCTAGTTGTAGGGGGAGACGGGTTCCGAGACAATAGACAATCTTTTCAAACTCCGGTTTTCGTGCTTCCACGCGGGTTGATTTATCGGTTTTTTAGTACGCGTGATTGTGCGAGTGACACTCGAAATCGCCGTCGGCAAGGAGTTTGATTACCAGGTTCCGCTTGACCTCCGCCGGCTTGTGACGGTGGGTTCCAGGGTGAAGGTGCCCTTCGGACCCCGTCAATTGATGGGGGTGGTCACGGCACTGGTTGAAACCGGGAAGGTGACCAAGCTGCGAGATGTGGTCAGTGTGGTTGGAAAACAGAGTTTGGTCACTCCCAATATCCTATCGCTGGCTCGCTGGATGGCCGAATACTATTGTTGTCCCGTAGAAACCGCGCTCAAGAGTGTGTTGCCGGATTCGGTCCGCAAGGAACGCGAGGGGTGGAAGGAACGGCTTTTTGTTCGCGCCCTGTCCCTTGACGGGGGCCTCCCACCGCTCACCAAGCGCCAGGCAACCGTATGGGCCATCGTCGAGCGCCATCGCGAGATTCCGTTGCAGTCTCTGATTCGAGAGGCCAAGACCAGCCCTGAAACCGTGCGTCGCTTGGAAGACAAGGGCCTTGTGGCCATCACACCACAGGTTCTCGAGCGAGATCCCTTCGCCAATGAAACCATCGTCCCGACCACCAAACTTGCGCTCAACGAGGGCCAGGAGAAGGCCCTGGATGAGATTATCGGGGTTTGTGACCGGCCGGAGGAAGGGCAGCAGGTCTTTCTGTTGCATGGGGTGACCGGGAGTGGCAAGACCGAGGTTTATCTCCAGGCGATTGAACATGTCCTTGAACAAGGAAAAGGGGCGATTGTTCTCGTTCCGGAGATTTCGTTGACGCCTCAGACGGTGGAACGGTTCAAGGCCCGATTTAGCCAAGGTCCGTTGCGGACGCTGGTGGCGGTGCTCCACAGCCATTTGTCAGCCGGCGAGAAGCACGATGAATGGCACAAGATCCGACAAGGCCGGGCGCGGATCGTGATCGGGGCGCGTTCGGCGGTGTTCGCCCCGGTCGATCCCCTTGGCTTGATCATCGTGGACGAGGAGCATGAATATTCCTACAAGCAGGAGGAGGCTCCCCGTTACCATGCTCGTGATGTCGGCATTGTGCGTGCCCAGCGAGAGGGAGCTGTTGTTGTGCTGGGGACGGCAACGCCGTCGATGGAGACCTACTACAATGCCCAGCGAGGGAAATACCGTTTGCTGGAGCTCGCCTCCCGTGTGGACACCAAGACGCTGCCCCTTGTCCGGGTTGTGGATCTACGGCTCGAAGCACGAAAGGAAAAAGGAATCCCTATTTTTTCATTGAAGCTCAAGGAAGGGATCACGCAGCGCTTGGAGCGGGGCGAGCAGGTGATGCTGTTCCTCAATCGTCGGGGCTACGCAGCCTCCCTTCAGTGCCCGCTTTGCGGCTTCGTCGCGGGCTGTCCCCATTGCAGTGTGAGTTTGGCCTATCATCGGCACGACGCTCAACTGCGTTGCCATGTGTGTGGTCACGTGGAAGGGGTTCCTCGGGTGTGTCCCCAACCCGAGTGTCGGAGTCCTCAGATTCGTTACGCAGGAATCGGAACCGAACGAGTCGAGGAGACCCTGGGCAAGTTGTTTCCCAAGGCGCGGGTCCGACGGATGGATTCCGACGCGCTTCGGCGAAAGGACGATTATCGACTGATTCTCAACGAGTTCCGCTTGGGCAAGATCGATATTCTGTTGGGAACGCAGATGATTGCCAAGGGCCTCCATTTCCCCAACGTCACCTTGGTTGGCATCGTCTATGCCGATCTCAGTCTCCATATACCCGATTTTCGGGCGGGGGAACGGACCTTTCAACTGCTGACCCAGGTGGCCGGAAGAGCCGGGCGAGGTGATGTGGATGGCGAGGTGTTCGTCCAATCGTTCACGCCGTTTCATCCGGCGATTCAACACGCCCGCCGACATGATTATCAGGGGTTTTACGAGCAGGAAGTGGAGTTTCGCCGGGAGCTTTCCTATCCCCCATTGATGAGGATGTGCGCCCTCACACTGAGGGGACGTCACGAGGATCGAACCCGGATGGCCGCCGAATACTTGAAGGGGAGAATTGAAGAGGGGATTACCGACTTGAGGGAATTGATCATCGCCGGTCCCGCCGAAGCCACGCTGTTGCGGGCCGAGAGTTTTTATCGCTTTCAGATCGTCCTTCGCACTCATTCGATGGCTGCCCTGGGACAGCGGCTCGCTGCCTTAATGGTCAAGGTCGACCTTCCCGATGACGTTCAGGTCATCGTCGATATCGACCCGGCGACGTTTTGAGATCGAGTCGAGGGGGCGACGGATCCCGGAGGCGTTGTGGGGACGAGGCTTAGAGGCGATGCGAGGGGCGCTGCCAGGGGAGGCGACCAGCCGACTGGATGTGAAGCATGAGTTTCCGGATCAGGGTTTGATATTGCCGGGGAAACTGAGTCGCCAGGTCGGTCGTCTCCAAAGGATCGTTGTCAAGATGGTAGAGTTGATAGGATTCAAACGGCGTATTCTGAACGAGCTTCCAAGGGCCCTCGCGCAGCGCATAGTAATCTCTTCCGCCGTAGCGCATGCCGCCCTCGCGGCGTAGCCAGACCAGGGTTCGATCAAGGCCCCTCTGCGGTTGTCCCAAGAGGGTGGGGAGGAGCGAAACGCCATCAAGGCTGGCGGGCGGAGGGACGTCGGCGATCTCGCAGAGTGTGGGGTAAAGGTCCATGGTCATTCCCACCAAGTCGCTTCGTGATCCGGGAGGAATGACCCCGGGCCAGGCAATGCCTGCGGGGACACGGATCCCTCCCTCATACATATCTTGTTTTCCGCCCCGGTTGTTGCCGCATTGGCCTCCCACATTCAGTTGTCCGCCGTTATCGCTGGTGAACACGACCACCGTATTCTGGTTTAATCCGGTTTTCTTTAGGGCGGAGAGCACCTGGCCGATGCCGGCGTCCATGTGCTCGATCAGTGCTACCAATCGAGCCCGATGATCGGTGATGGCCCCTTCTCTGGCCTTCACCATTTCCAACCAGCGGGCCGGGGGTTGGATCGGTGTGTGAGGTGCATTGTAGGCAAGATAAAGAAAGAAACGTTTTTTGTCCGCCTGCCGTGCCTTGAGATAGTCCACCGCCCAGTTGCTGAAGAGGTCCGTGGCGTGGCCGGGAGGGTCGATTTCCTGTTGGTTTCGGAACATGTAATTGTTGCCGTGCCGGCGATGTGTGTAGTAGTCATCCATCATATCCCCGAGAAATCCCTGGAAGTGGTCGAATCCCATTTCGTTGGGGGTGCTGGGTGAACTCAAACCCAGGTGCCATTTGCCGATGATCGCGGTATGATAAGCGGCGGGCCAGAGTGCTTTAGGAAGAAGCACGGTTTCGGGATCCAGGAAGCCCCAATTGTTGGGGGCGTGGGTGCGGATCACGCCCGGAACACCGACCCGGTCCGGGTATCTGCCCGATAGCAGTGCCGCCCGGGTGGGCGAACAGACCGGACAATTGGCGTAAAAACGGTCGAACCGCATTCCCGAGGCGATGAGACCGTCGATATGAGGGGTTTGGAGATCGGTGGCTCCATAGGAAGAGAGGTCACCGTATCCAAGATCATCGACGAGAATGACCAAAAAATTCGGTGGTTCCTCTGGAAGTCCTGCGGCGTTTCCCAGGGGGGGACTCATCGCCAGCGTTGCGGCCATGAGCAACAGGGTGAGAGGGGAAACCTTGGGGGGGCAGCAGGATCGATGGCGTCGGTCTTTCATGGTTTGGTTCGGGCCCTCTCAAATCGTAACGGTGAGGGCTCAGAGATTAATCGGGGCGGACAAAAAAAAATCAACCAAAAGGTCGTCTGGTGCTCATGGGGCGATTTAGGTGAATGTTACGGGGTCTTCAGAGATTGGACCTTGGTGTCCTTTCGATCGGAGGATAAGTCCAACTGTCAGTGGAATTCGGTTTCCTGGTGACCCGGATTAGCGGCTTTTGAATCGATGACGATAGCAGTAAACGAGGGGGAGGAGGATGCCAGGGAGCCAATGCACCAGCCCAAAAAAAATCATCCCCGACAGGAACAGGATGCAAAATGTGTAAATGAACCAAGGAGGAAAGATTCTGGAGCGTCCGTGATAAATCTTGAAGGACGCACTGATGCTACAGGCACCGATGAGTGCCATGAACAAGGTGCCAACGATTTCCCAGGCAGTCGAACCCTCTCCGGTTGATGAGGGATCTGAAAGGACTTGATAAAGCCCATAAATCCCTCCGGAGAAAAAAAAGAGGCCGGCAAAGAAAGAAAGGACGGCAAGGCAGATCTCAAAAAGACTGACCTTTCGCTCAATCGGTAAGTATCGACTCAGATTAAGATCGCTCACTTTTGGCTAGCGTAGGAATGGAACTCGTTTGACTCTGGGGATGGGTTGAATCTTTCGGATGGAATCATCATGTTTTCACTGCAATGAGGGTTCACAGGTTGACGTTTTGCCCAGGGCATTCTTTGCTTCCAGAAACGTCTCCCGAAGCCGTGTTCTGCTGACCATGGCTCAGGGGGAGGCGCCTTGCTCGGACACCATCCTCTGCTGAGTTCTGGCCAGACGATCATTCCATTTTTGGTAATGGCGACAAGAGGTATGGCTGAGGTTTTTTAAGATCGTGTTTCGAGATTATGGCATGTCAGCTTGGATAGGGTATTGACGAGATCGTTGATCTTGAACGGCTTAGAGAGCCAAGCATCTGGCCGATTGTCATCCGTGGCCTCGTATTCGAGCTTGTCGCTTGCGCCGCTCATCAGCACGGCCTTGATGTCGGGTCGAATTCGCTTGATCTGTTCGATCATCTCCAACCCGTTGATGTCGGGCATGGTATAGTCTGAAAGCACGATATCGTAGTTTTCAGGGCGAGACGAGAAAGCTTCCAGAGCTTCCGGGGAGCGAGGGAAGCTATCCACTTGATAGCCCCGTTTTTTGAAGGTACGAACTAACGTCTTGAGAATTAGAGCCTCGTCGTCCACGACCATGAGGCGTTTGCCTTTATCTGGGGAGGCCGAAATCTCGACCTCATTGGAGATTTCAGTGAGGGTCTGGTTCAACTCCAGGGGAAAGTGAATGGTAAACGCGGTTCCTTTGCCTTCCAGACTCGACACGGTCATATGGCCGTTATGGCTTTGCACGATGCCAAAAACCACGGCTAAGCCCAACCCCGTGCCCTTGCCTGGGGCCTTGGTGGTGAAAAACGGATCGTAGATGCGTTCGAGGGTTGACCGGTTCATGCCAGAGCCGTTGTCCTCAAACAGAAGGCGTACGGTGGGTTGCCCCTGTTGCTCTTCGGGAACCGATGGTTCTATGGGA
>MDTE01062602.1_pt1 | contig 11542 bp, 9 predicted proteins | sample 811231 | NCBI WGS metagenome assembly MDTE01 (sample SAMN05326651, study PRJNA326480) | marine metagenome | isolation source: seawater | place: Indian Ocean: Red Sea | collected 2010
TCGGATATAATAAAAAGATGCTTCCTTAGCTCAGCTGGATAGAGCAACTGCCTTCTAAGCAGTGGGCCGCAGGTTCGAATCCTGCAGGAAGCGTTTTAAGTTTAAAAATTACAATTTTTTAAACAATTTCTTTCCCAATTTCCAATTTACAGAAATTTATCCCAATACTATAGAAGATCTGAGAAGAAATAATATTTCTTTTATCAAAAATCTACGATATTTTTCTTATCTTTTTGGTGAGTATTTTCAATTTAATATAATTGTATTATGGCCATTAAGTAAAAATGATTATTGCATCTATATTAAAACAACATCCTAGATATCAAAACTAAAATAACAACTAAATAGCCAGGGCCAACATAACAAATATTTTTCACTATAAATTTTTAGCAGTAAGTTGAATAATAATTTCGAAAAATTATTTTATCTATATATCTTATCTCCAGGGATTAATTAATAAATTTATATTATTATGATGAATAAAAGGCATATAAAAACTAGTTAAATGATCAATAATGATATTATTAAAAAACCAAAGAAAAAGTATAAAGAATATATTTTCTATTTAGGCATTTTTTTATTACCATCCGCATTTACTATTTCTGCTATTTTACTCTTGGTTGCATCAATTTTTGGGGTTATTGAGACTAGAGAAAATTTTCTAAAAGATAAATTTAATAGAGCATTTTTAATAAGTGGGTTTCTGATGATAATAAGTTGTATCATTCAGACTTTAACTTTTAAAAATCAGCAATTTTTAAGTTGGACTCCTGCTTTGTCTTGGATTGGATTAGCTAATTGGATCCCATTTTTTATAATTTCTTTTGGTTTCCAGCCTTTTTTAGTGACGAATTTCCAAAGAAAAAAATTTGCATTAATGTTACTTACTGGTTCGGTGCCTGTATTCTTATCAGGATTTGCGCAAGTTTTCTTTAATTTGCATGGGCCAGTAGAAGGACTAAATGGTTTGATTATATGGTATTTGAGACCTTTAGGTCATGATGAAATAACTGGGATTGGATTAACTGGCTTATTTAACAATGCTAATTATGCAGGAGCTTGGTTAAGTATAGTTTGGCCAATTTCCTTAGCATTTTTTTTTGAAAGAGAATCTACTATAAAAAAAATAATTTCTTTTTTGTTCGTAATTTTAACGTCATCCTGCATTTTCCTAACAACTTCAAGAGCAGCTTTGATAGGTTTATCAGTAGGTACAATAATGTTCTTGAACTCAAAAAACTTGAAATGGATATTATTATTTTTTAGTTCAGTATTTTTTCTGATCTTATTTTTTATTTGGAATGATATTCCAATTTTATTTTCAGCTGATTTATTGAATGAATTTAAAAACTTCCAATATTTAGATCGTTTAGATATGTGGATTAAATCTCCTGAAATAATAAGTTCTAATCCAATTTTTGGCACAGGAGCATCATCATTTTCTGATCAATATAAAAATATAACTGGACTATACAAAAACCATTCTCATAATATTATTTTGGAATTGATGCTTAGTTATGGTATACCTGCCGCTTTGTTTACAACAATTCCAATTTTTTATTTGTTGATGAAATCTGCAAAGAAACTATTTGAAGTGAAAAACATTAAATCATTTATTTTTGACAAATCTCTAATAATCTCATTAATTATTATTATCATGATTCAAATGGTAGATATTCAATATTTTGATGGGAGAATTAGTATCGCAATATGGGTTTTAATAGCAGCAATCAAGAATATAGTTTTTAAAAACACATCTCCCAAAGATCTCGAAAGGATTAATTAAATTAATTATTTGCTGATTCCATTAATACCATCTCTATCTGTCCCTAAACATATCGATAATAAATTTAGTTGATACGAATTTGGTGATTTTTTTATGAATTATATGCATAAGAAATTAATGAATTAACAGGTCTTAGATAAGTAAAAACATATAGTAAATCAATATTATTTACTTCTAAATAATTTATATGAGTTTTAAAAACTTGTACCTTTTCTATTCCAAATATTGTTAGTGATGATTTGTGTTAAATTCTTAATTAAAAGTTCAATCAATTACTCTCCCATATTTATCCTCAAATCTTATGATGTCATCTTCCTCAAGATATGCACCACTTTGAACTTCGATCAAAATTAATGGGATTTTGCCTGGGTTACTCAATCTATGTGATGAACCTAAAGGTATATAAATGCTTTTATTTTCGCCAATAATAAATTTTTTTTCATCAATTTCTACTTCTGCTGTACCAGTAACAACTATCCAATGTTCAGTTCTATGATGATGCATTTGTAATGATAGAGAGGCACCAGGTTTTACCTCGATTCTTTTTACTTGCCATCTGTACCCCTCAACAACAGAATCATAATTACCCCATGGTCTAAACACCTTTCTATGATTTATCCCTTCAGTTCTATTCTCTTTTTTTAATTCTCTTACAATATCTTTAACTTGCTGTATATTTTTCTTATTAGCAACTAAAACAGCATCTTTTGTCTCGACAACAACAAGGTCTTCTAATCCAATCCCTACAACCAAGCGATTTTCACTCCTTAAGTAATTATTTTTCGAATCAATACTTTTAACATTACCAAAATTTACATTTCCATTATCATCTTTTTTTGAAATTTCCCACAATGTACTCCAACTTCCAATATCACTCCAGCCAGCTGAAAGTGGAACAACCGAGGCTAATTTCGTTTTTTCCATTACTGCTACATCAATTGATATATCGGGACATTTTTGGAATTCAACTTTATTTAAACGTTTAAATTCTAAATCAAGGTCATTTTTATTAAGGGATTTCTCACAGCTTTCAATAATTGAAGGCTGAAAATTTCTCAACTCATTTATGATTACACTCGCTTTAAACATAAACATGCCGCTATTCCATAAGTAACGATCATTTTTTAATAATTCTTTTGCAATTTTCTTATTTGGTTTTTCTATAAAATTTTTAACGCTCTGTGCATGTAAGGTATTTAGATTTAAGTCTTTTTCAACCTCGATATAACCATAACCAGTTTCTGGAGAAGTTGGAATCACACCAAATGTTACTAGTCTACCCCTAATTGATTCTTGAAGAGCAAAATTTATTGCTTTAGAAAATTGAGCTTCATCTTTAATAAAATGATCTGAAGCCAAAACTAACAAATTTGGATCTTTACCTAAACTTAAAGCCTCAAGTGCAGCGATAGCAATAGCTGGAGCAGTATTTTTACCAAATGGTTCTAGTATGATGGATTTATTTTTCAAACCTAATTTCCTAATTTGTTCAGCAATAATAAATCTATGTTCTTCATTCGTTATAAAAATAGGGTTTTTAATAGATTCGATATTTTCAATTCTTTTATAAGTTTTTTGCAAAAGGGTATCGGTATCATCTTTAATAATTTTTAAATATTGTTTGGGGTAAGACTCTCTAGATAAAGGCCACAATCTAGTACCAGTTCCTCCGCATAAAATAACAGGAATTACATATTCTTCATGCATGTGAAAAACTAACCAAGCTACGCTTTTCATTTATCCTAATACATAATAGATTAAAGAAAATAAAATATTTTTTCAATTTATATATATAAATTTAATTTAAAAAATATTTAATTCAAAATTAAATTATGATTCTGAAAAACTAAACCTTATTATTTTAAAGTTTGATAAAATAAAATATCTTTAATTGAAAAAAATGTTCGATGATAATGATAGTTTAACTAATACTTTTTCAAATTTATTAGATTACTTTTTATTTATAATTAAAAAAAACAAGAAATTATTTATCTTATTTATAGCATTAACCTTTTCAGGAAGTTTAGCTCATGTTTTAACCAGAAAACCTATATGGCTTGGGAGAACTAGTATACAACTAAAAAACAAAATAAATCTAAAAAATAATAACCTAAATCCAACTTATTTAAACTTCCTACTAAGAAGTCAATTCGAAATAATACAATCAAAAACTGTTATAGAACCAATATATAATAGCTTCAAGGAAAAACAAAAGCTTAAGAATATAAATAAAATCTCAAATTACGAGAAATGGAGAAGAAATTTAAGCTTTGATTTTAAAAGGGGTACTAATTTGGTTGAAATTATTTTTGTTAATAATGATAAAAAATTAGTAGAAGAAACTTTAAAACAAACATTAGCTGTAGTGGAATTTCAAGAGGAAGAAAGAAAACTAAATGATGCTTTAAATAATTTAGGAAAGTCAGAAAAAATAATAAATCAACTTTTAAAAGATGCAAAAACTGCTGCAATTAATCTTGACAACTTCCTTTTAGAAAAGGGAATTGAAGATTATCCAAAGTTATTAATTGATAATACGGCTGAAGAATTTCTATTGAATAACAATCCAAAAGGAAGCTTTGATCCTATTGAGAATAAAAAATTTATCCCGCCACCAAATCTCATTTATTCTCTTAAATTAAAAAACCTTAGTTCATTAGATCTAATAGATCTTAAAAGATTAGAGACTAATTTTCACATAGCCCAGCAAAGATATATTGATTCACTAATAAGTAAAAATAAATTAGAAGGAATTATAAGCCAGGTTAAATATTCAAGTAATTTTAAAGACGCTATTCAATTAAAAAAAATTAATCAAAATTCAATTAAATTATTAACCAAAAATTTATTATTAACTATATTCGGTACTTTCTTAATAATATACTTGGTGAGATTAAAAAAAGGTTTATTATTTTCTGAAAATAGTTTTGAAAAAATATTATCAAAAAAACCATCAGCTATTTATTCAAAAAATAATGAATATGATTTATCTGTACTCATAGATTCTTTAAAAGAAAAGAACGATCCAAAATTAATTTTTATAAAAATAGATAAAATACCGAATTATTTATATACCTTTTTAAATTCAAAGCAAACTTTTATTAAATTAATTTCCGTAAAAGAAGCTTCTCAGATTACTTCTTCAGATAGAGTTATTTTACTTTTAAATAAAGGATATTCTAATAAATATGAAATCAACAATGCTGCAGTAGAACTTAAAAATATTGGCGTAAAAGAATTATCTTACGTATTAATCAAAAATTAAAATTTAATAGGCATTTATGAATATTGTTTTTTCATAAAATTAAATACTTTTTCAATACCTTCTTCTATATTTGTTTTAGGTTGCCACCAAGCAGTTATATATTTACTAGGTTTATTTTTATGAGATCTCTGAACTAGATCTTTATCTTTCCCCTTATTAATTTTTATCTTTTGACCGTGTTTAGTAAATAAATTCTCAATAATTTTTGCTATTTCCAAAATTTTATTAGAGTGAAAAGATGTTATGTGAAGCTCATCATTTGGATCTAATTCTTCATAGTGTAATAAGATTTTCTCTAAAGCCTCACAACAATCTTCAGCATATAAAAACTCTCTTTCTTCTTGTCCATCAGTTAACATTTGGAATTCCTTATCTTCAAAACCCTTTCGGATAAAATCAGTAATTACGTGAGCTTTTTCCATATCTTTTTCTATCCCATAAACATTCCAAAACTTAACTGTTAGACCTGAAAGTGATTTTGTATAGAGTTCTCCTACATTCTTTAGTACTCCATAAGGTGAAAAACTCATATTACTCATTTGACTACTAGCAAAGACAAATGGTTTTTTATATTTCGATAAATAATCAAAAGTATTTACCATTATACGAGAATTATTATTTATAAATTCAAATGTATTTTGATACTTTTTTAAATATCTGGAGCCGCCAACATCAAATGCTAAAAAATAAACAAAGTCTGATTCTGATATACATTTATCTAAATATGAATTAGGTATGGTAGTTAAATCTTGCATTGAAGCATTTAAGATATCAAACTCTAAAACTTCATAATCTTTTTTCTCAAGATATTCGGATAAATAAGCACCTATTTGTCCTGCAGAGCCTAATATAAGTATTTTCATAATAAAAATATTCAAACACTGCTTAATTGTTTGATATTAATTTGATCAGTTATCCAATTATAAGTTTTCGATATTCCCTCCTCTAGAGATTGAGAATAATCCCAATTAAGCTTTTCTCTTATCAAATCATTATTAGAATTTCTACCTCTAACTCCAAGTGGACCATCAATATGATTTTTAATCACCTTTTTATTTGATACTTTAGAAGCAATATTTACTAATTCATTAATAGATACCATTTCTTCTGATCCAATATTAACCGGTCCTAAAAAATCTGAATCGATTAGACGTCTAGTTGCCTCAATACATTCATCAACATATAAAAAAGATCTAGTTTGAAGACCATCTCCCCACACATCTATTTGTCCACCAGAGTCAGGCAAATAGGCAACTTTTCTACATATTGCTGCTGGAGCTTTCTCTCTACCCCCTTCCCAAGTACCTTCAGGGCCAAAAATATTATGATATCTCGCCACTCTTACAGGAATTTTATAGTTTCTATTATATGCAAAATACAATCTTTCAGAAAATAACTTTTCCCATCCATATTCCGAATCAGGATTAGCGGGATATGCAGAATCTTCTTTACAATTAGGATTATCAGGATCTGACTGATTATGTTCAGGATACATGCATGCAGAACCTGAATAAAATATTCTTGTTTTATTAATATTTAAGATATTATTTAACTTCGCCTGTTGATCTAATACATTTAGATTTATTGATACAGAATTATGCATTATATGTGCATCATTATCTCCTGTAAAAACAAATCCAGCACCTCCCATATCTGCTGCAAATTGATAAATATGATCAAATGAATTGCCATTAGGATCTCTTAAGATATTCCTTACTAAATCTAATTCCCTTAAATCTCCTTTAATAAAATCATTTGCTTTAGTTTCAGAATATTCAGGATATTTAAGGTCTACACCCCTTACCCAAAATCCTTCTCTCTTTAGTCTTTTAACCATATGCGAACCTATAAATCCACCTGCTCCTAAAACTAAAGCTGTTTTCATTTTTCCGAAATTTTTATCATAATAACACAATAAGCTTTTCAAAATATCAACTGAAAAATGAAAAATTTTTAATAAATTTAATCTTATGCAAGAATTAATAGCATTAAAATTAATTTTTCTAAATAATAAATATTAAGAACCCTAAAAATAAAATATACAAAGATGAAGAAGATTATTGCTATTTATTTATTCGGTACATTTTTACCAATATTTTTATTTATCCTTGAAAAAAACTTACCTTATTTTACACTTAAGGATCTTACAATACTTGTAAATGAGTTTACCGATGTAGGGTATGAAGGCCTATTATCATCTGCTTTTATAATTTTAATAGGTCTTTTAATTTTAATACAAACAATAAGAGACAAAAATGTCAATTTCGAAGTAATTCTGAATCAAAGATCAACAACTTTTATATCTTTATATACATTTTACAGATTAATTAGTTCAATATTTTTATATACAAATTACAGCAATTTAGATAGAGCAGATATACAAATATTAGAGGGAGCTTCGAGATCGGGATATCTAGGATTTATTATTCAAATTTTAAATAGTTTTTATCCAATTTTATTAACTATCATTGCCTCTAGTTATTTATCCTTGCGAAGAATTAAGATTAAAAGTTTAAGGATTAAATATCAACAATATTTTTTATTATTACAAATAACTATTTTAGGTTTATCTTCAGTTATTTTTGACATAACAAGAGGCTCTAGAGGCAATATAACCTTTTTCGGGATATCACTAATAGTAAGTTATTTAATAAGCTTTAAAGCTGAATCTTCAAAATTAATTAGCAGAAATAAAATTATTAGTTTGGTATTAAGTTTGTTATTCTTATTTATATTTCTCGGTAATACTTACTATAGATCAGCAAAGGTATTTAAAAGTAATATATCTATTAATACGGACGAAGCAATTGCCAATGTAGGTCTTTTAAAAATATTGCATGATTCAACTATAGCTAAAGCTGTTGGTGGTCAAATAATTACCAATAAAGGTATAACTGGGAACCTATATCTAACAAGTTCAGTAAGTAATCAAATAACTTTAAGTAAAAATTCAGCCAATTTAGTTTCTCCAAGAGATAGATATTGCAAAAGATATGACTGCTTACATCTTTTTCAACCTATACATAAACTAATGTCTTTTTTTGGTTATTCAAAAGAGGTTCTGCCAATATATATAGTATTTAATGATGATTTCCCTTTCAATTCTTCATCACATTTAGGATCACTTTATTTAATATTTAAAAAAAATATTGCTCCACTTATTTATTTAATATTGATATATACAAATATACAATTTTTTAGATCTAATTCAGATTATTTACAATTCGCTTCGATTTTTAATATGTATTATTTTAGTATTCTTGCCTTCACTGACAATTGGTTTGTCACTCTTTATCCTTACATATCAATTTTTATAATGTTTTTTATAAAATATTTCGGCATAAAAGTAAAAAATTTTAATAAAAAAACTTTTTAAATCAAATAAAGAAAGAAAAAAACACACAAAATTCCAACAATTTACTAGTGTATAATTCTCAAATAAGGTAAATATTAATTTTAATGAAGAAGGCTGCTTTAATTACTGGAGGCGCAGGCTTTATTGGTTCTAATCTAATAAAATCTTTATCTGATAAATTTGAGCACATAATCTGTATTGATAATTTAAGTAGAGGTAAAAAAGAATATTTAAACAAGTTAAACAACCTCATTTTTATTCAGGAAGATTTATCAGACTACAAAATCATTTCTAAATCCGTTCAAGATTTGCAAAGAGAAATGAAAATAGAAGAAATCTGGCACATGGTAGCAAATTCTGATATACCATCAGGTGTAGCTGATTCAGAAGTGGATTTAAAGGATACTTTTCTAACGACCTATAGTTTATGTAAGACTTTTGATAAATGTCCACCAAATAAATTTATCTTTGCTTCTAGTTCTGCAGTTTATGGAGATATGGGAGAAAAAATGATCAACGAAAATAGTTCTCCTCTTTTCCCTATCTCAAACTATGGATCCATGAAATTAGCTTCTGAAGCTTTATTATCTTCATGGGTAGAAAAACACCCGACTCAGTTAGTTATTTTTAGATTTCCAAATGTGGTTGGGACACCTGCTACTCATGGTGTTATTTATGATTTTTTAAAGAGACTCAAGCAGCAAAACAAATATTTAAAAGTACTTGGGAACGGATTACAAAAGAAACCTTACTTACTTTGTGATGATCTCATAGAAATAATGATTTTTTTAAAAAATACCCATGATAAAAAGCGAGATATTTTTAATATTGGGCCGTCGGATGAAGGCGTCTTTGTTAAGGATATTGCAAAGATAGCTTGTGAAATAGCAGGAGATCCATCAACAGTTATAAAGTTTGAAAAAGAAGATAGAGGATGGATTGGGGATGTCCCAAGATTCAAATATGACACTAGTAAGCTTTATAGCAATGGTTGGGAAAAAGAACTTTCCTCATTAACTGCTATAAAGATTGCGGCGAAACAAATATACAAACAATTATCTGATTAAAAAACAACCATCATAAAGATAAATTTAAAAATATAAATCAAATCAATTATTTTCTAAAAATAATATAAAAGTTCTGATAAATGTTCTTATAGTTGATTTCACAAAACCCAATATTATCCCAATTATGAATATTAAAGATTTCATAAAAAATTTAAATCTTATAATACTCTCATATTTATAAACTGCCTTAAAAGAAGAAGTCATTCTATGCGAATGAATTCTGTAAGTAACAAGCTCCTGATTTATTTGAACTATCTTAACATCTGCTAAAAAAGCTCTAATCCAAAACTCCCAATCTTCACAATTACTATAATCTGCAAACTTTATAACTTTGAAAATTGATAAGGAACCTGCTATTGAACTCCCGCCTCCAATAAGATTACTAAATCCTACGCTCAAGGGATTTGGTCTTGATTTAACTTTTGAGGGCACGGGCAAGATTTTTTCACCTTTTTTAGAGTTATGAAAATGCTTAATTAGACAAGGGCTATTTTTTTCTATTGCTTCCACTATTAATTTAACTCTATCTTTATGCCATATATCATCATCATCTCCAAAAATTATAATTTCGGTATCACAAATATCTATAGCAATATTCCTAGCATTTGAAAGACCTTTACTCGATGAAACAAAAATTTCATAATTAAGAATGGGAGATATTCTATTTTTTAAAACTTTAACTGATTGATTGATTTCTTCTAATGGTCTGCCACTAGCAATTATCAAAAGTTTATCCGGTAAAAGTGTCTGAGATTCAATAGAAAAAATTAAATCAAGAAGATAATCAATATTATCTAATCTTGAAGGAATACATGCTGTTGCTTTTAAATTCATTAAAAATTTAATAAAAAAATTTATCTATAGAGATTTTTAATATCTTGATTTAGATAATCTATTGTATTTTTTATACCTTTTTTTATTGATGTTTTTGGTTCCCAGCCATAACTTTTAGCTTTAGAAATATCTAAATGAACTAAAGGGGAATCTCCAATCCAACCTCTTTTTGAACCAGTAAATTGATATTCGACATTTTTTAGTTCAAGACTTTCGCAAACAATATCGGCTAAATCTTTTACGGACATAATTTCAAAATGACCTAAATTAAATATCTCAGATTTACTTTTATGTTTTAATAAACTCATTATCCCATTAATACCATCTGAAACATCTAAGAAAGATTTACGCTGTGTTCCATCACCTAGAATCTGAAGGCATTTATTATTACTTTTCAGTTTTTTATAAAAGTCGTAAATAACACCATGAGAATACCCCTCCCCAATCCAAGAGACGAATCTAAATATAGAACTCTGGAAATCCTCATATTCAGAATAAGCCTGAATAAAGGCCTCACTTGCTAATTTACTAGCACCATATATTGATGTCTGCTTTGTTACGGAAACTTCAGAAGTTGGGAAAGTATCAGGCTCTCCATAAACAGCAGCACTACTTGCAAAAACTAAGTGCTTGCAATTATTTGCTCTAGCATAATCACATACTGATTTTGTGACCAAAACATTTTGTTTTAAATCAACTTCTCTATCGTTTATACCACCTCTGACATCTGCATTTGCAGAAAAATGAAAAATATAATCTAAATTATTAATACAAGGCCAATCAGAAAAATTAGATAACAAATCAATTTTAAAAAACTGGCAATTTTGATTATTAAAAGGTAAATTTTCTAATCTCCCGGTACTTAAATTGTCAAAAACAAATATTCTATTATTGCTTTCCTTTAATAATTCTTTAATTAAATTTGACCCTATAAAACCTGCTCCGCCAGTCACAATAATATTCTTCATTTATGAAATATTGACATTATATAATAATAATAATAAGACAACTAACTACTTTAAATAAATAAAAAAAATAAATAAAATTTAATTTTTATAGTTACTATCTACGTAAAATTTTTATAACTTTAAGTATGTTTTTATGAAAAAAATAATAGATTTTTTTTTCAAAATATGAAAGTAAATATACTACACAGTTAATAAAATATTGCTGATTAAATCTTAATTTTTTTAAATTCATTATTGTTCTTGCTTTTTTAGGCTTATTAATTCTAA
>MDTE01022395.1_pt1 | contig 11541 bp, 6 predicted proteins | sample 811231 | NCBI WGS metagenome assembly MDTE01 (sample SAMN05326651, study PRJNA326480) | marine metagenome | isolation source: seawater | place: Indian Ocean: Red Sea | collected 2010
GCCGACGAGCTGAATGTGGCCCAGCTTTTGGGTGAGGAGTTGCCAACCTTTCCAATCTTCCTCATCCATCCCATCCTCAATTGAGCTTATAGGGTGTCTCTCCGAGAGACCATAAAGATAGTCAGCAAATTCTGATGAGTTGCGAACTGCGCCTTCCATCTTGTAAAAGCCCGAGTCAAAAAATTCTGTAGCAGCACAGTCCAACGCAATGTGAACATCTTTGCCCGGGACATAGCCGGTTTTTTCAATTGCCTCTAAAATAACAGCAATAGCGTCCTCACTGCATGGGAGGTTTGGCGCAAAACCACCTTCGTCTCCCACAGTCGTTTGCAGATTTTTTTTCTGAAGAACTTCTCTAAGAGAATAGAATATCTCGGCCCCGCATCTCAGAGCTTCGGAAAAACTCTTAGTCCCCGCCGGCTGAATCATAAACTCCTGAATGTCTAGGTTATTATCCGCATGCTCTCCCCCATTTATTATGTTCATCATAGGTACTGGCATTGAAAGATTTTCTCCGCTTGGACTCAGTTGAGCCAAACGCTCGTATAATTCCAGGCCCATTCTTTTGGCAGAGGCGGCAGCTAATGCGAGGGAAACAGCGAGTATGGCATTTGCTCCCAGCACTGACTTGCTTTCAGTTCCGTCGAGCTCGCACATAGTTCGGTCAGCTAGCTCCTGATCAAGTCCATTAAAACCCATAAGCGATGAGCGTATTCGTGTGTTTATATTTTCTGCAGCTTTAAGAACCCCTTTTCCAAAATATCTGCCCTTGTCTCCATCTCTCAATTCAATTGCTTCTTTTGAACCGGTAGATGCCCCTGAGGGCACGCAAGCAGACCCTTTAACAACTTTATCTATTTCAATCTCTGCTTCGACCGTAGGAGTACCCCTCGAATCTAATATCTCTCTTGCACGTATTCCCGTAATTTCCATAACTATACTAGATGTCTCCTGATGCTATCTTGTTCTTTACTATCAAATCGAGCTCGTGAAGAGTCTCTAGAAGGTTCCTCATATCGTGCATGGGCCAACTATTGGGTCCATCACTCTTTGCTTGGTCAGGATTGGGGTGAGTCTCTAAAAATAGGCCATGGACGCCGGTTGCGATGGCTGCGCGGCTAAGGACTGGCACCATTCGTCGATCACCCCCGGAAGACGAACCTCTACCACCGGGAAATTGAACACTATGAGTTGCGTCAAAAACAACAGGGCATCCGGTTTCTCGCAAAATTGGGAGAGCTCGCATATCTGAAACCAAATTATTGTACCCAAAACTAACCCCTCTCTCACAAACTAAAATGTTTGGATTCCCAACTGATCTAGCTTTATCAACAACGTTTTTCATATCAGATGGAGCAAGAAACTGGCCTTTTTTAATATTGATCGGTAATCCAGTCCTTGCAACTCGTTGGATGTAATTAGTCTGGCGACACAGGAAAGCGGGAGTCTGCAAAACAGACACCACGTCCTTGACCTCGTCTAGCGGAGTATCTTCATGCACGTCAGTAAGGGTATGGACGCCCACCTCGACCTTCACTTTCTCCAGAATTCGCAATCCCTCTTCGATTCCTAGGCCTCTGAAACTTTCGTGGGAGCTTCGATTAGCTTTGTCAAACGAAGATTTATAGATCAAAGGGATTCTCAGATCATCGCAAACTTGCCTGAGATACGAAGAGCTCTGCATCGCTAGTTCCTCAGATTCCAAAACGCATGGCCCCGCAATCAAAAAAAAGGGGCTACTATCAGTTACTTCAAATCCGCAGAGATACATTACTGTTTCCTCGTATTAAGAAAGCACCATAATCACTTTCTAGTTTGGCAAACAAGAGCAGCCTCAATAAAACTCGTGAATAACGGGTGTCCATCTCGTGGAGAGGAAGTGAACTCGGGATGGAACTGGCTGGCAACAAACCAAGGATGGTCTGCGTACTCGATCATCTCTACCAAAGACTTATCGGCGCTCCTGCCAGCAACCTTCAAACCTGCTTCCTCCAGGATCTCTATATACTGGTTGTTAACCTCGTAACGGTGCCGATGTCGTTCCCATATTTCCTGCTTTTTATAAATCTGGAAGGCCTTTGAGTCCTTTTCAAGATGACAGGATTGCGCCCCCATTCGCATAGTGCCTCCTAAATCTGAGTTTTTATCTCGCTCATTTTTGAGACCGTCTTGGTCAACCCACTCCGTAACTAAACCTATTACTGGATGGGGGGTCTCTGAGTTATTCTCCGTAGTGTCCGCTTCACTCAAATTCGCTTTATTTCTTGCGATATCCACAACCGCTGCATGAAGGCCATAACAAATACCGAGGTAAGGAATATTCCTTTCCCGCGCAAATCCGGCGGCTAAGACTTTTCCCTCGAAACCCCGTTCACCAAAGCCACCTGGAACAAGAATAGCGTCGGCATCCTCTAAAACGCTAACGCCATCAGCTTCAATATTTACTGAGTCTATAAATTCTACGTCCACCTGCGTAAAAGTCCGAATACCAGCATGTATCAAGGCCTCGTTCAAAGACTTATAGGCGTCGGAGAGATCCATATATTTTCCAACCATTTTTAATTTGACCATGTTTTTTGCTCTGAATTGGCTGTCCACCACCTTCTTCCAGTCACCTAGATCTGCTGGCTCGGCATCTAAACTAAACTTTTTCAAAATAATCTCGTCCAGCCCTTCTTCGTTCAATAAAACCGGTATCTTGTAAATAGTGTCTGAATCGGTGAGGGGAATAACAGCACTTGGCTCTACGTTTGTAAAAAGAGCAATTTTCTCAATGGCGCTTTTAGAGATTTCGTGATCGGATCGTACGACTAGAATATCTGGTTGAAGTCCTATTGATCGGAGTTCTTTTACGGAGTGCTGCGTGGGTTTTGTCTTGGATTCGCCCGCAGTCGCAATGAACGGGACCAAAGTCAAGTGCATCAAAAGCGCGCGGGAGCTACCGAGCTCAAATTTCAGCTGTCTCGCCGCCTCTAAAAAAGGTTGAGATTCTATGTCACCGACTGTCCCACCTATTTCCACTAGAGTGACATCAAAGCCTTTGCTAGCTTCAACAATTCTCAACTTGATTTCGTCAGTAATATGCGGGATGACTTGTATAGTCGCGCCCAAGTAATCCCCGCGCCTCTCTTTTGCGATCACATCCGCATATATTCTTCCGGTAGTAAAGTTGTTGTTCCTGGTTAGATTACTGCAGGATCTTACGAACCTCTCGTAGTGACCTAAATCAAGATCCGTTTCGGTTCCATCGGCAGTTACGTAGACTTCTCCATGTTGAAGAGGACTCATAGTACCCGGATCGACATTGATATACGGATCAAGCTTAAGCATTGTTACCTTTAAACCACGAGCTTCGAGCACAGCTCCGAGTGAAGCAGCAGCTATCCCCTTTCCCAAAGAAGATACGACTCCACCTGTGACAAATATATACCGAGACATGTAAATCCCATCTTTTTAAGGGATGATCGAATAATGATCAAGATGGGAGTGAAGATTATCACGCATAACTACTACCCACAATGACTTTAATCTACCGAACCGTTGACTCAAACAAACCGATCTCCCATAACGAAATCAATCTCAAACCCTTCAGAGTTTTGGCCCGCTATCCACTCATCGGCTATCAACATGGGCACTTCCCACTCCGACATTGCGCTTAAGGCAACCAGCTCATTGCCAGCATAGATAAGGGGCAATCTAAAACGGTGCCATGGAGGGACCTTTAGGTCTTGCAACAACTTCTTCAAGCTTTTCTTCCCGCGCAACTTGAAAATCTCACCTCCCTTGCGAAATCGTACATGGTATCCTTCCATTGACTTCAGGCCTTGACCAAACACTGATTTCCTAAAAACTTGTCCCCCCGCAACATCACTCTGAGCTTGCAGGCGAAACGAAGTGTCCTCGGAAAAATCTGGCACTTTTTTTCCGACATATAAACGGCCTTTAAATTTTTTAAAGGTCAACCAAGAAAACTTCATGTTGATTCCCGATTCAGACAAAATTCTGGCCGAAAGCTCTGAGAGAAAAGACTTTCTTGGTATCGGAACCCCTAATTCTATTAACCAAAATATAAGAAGATTCTCGAGTTTTTCTTTTTTTAAACATTTTAAATTTGCTAACTCTATCGAATCCCTATCAGCTCTTAGCGCCGACAACTCTTTTTTTGCTTGGACCTCTATTTTTGAGCGCAAATGACCGTCTCTCTCTAACTTATCAAGAATTGCGTTCTCAGCATAAGCGAACCGGTTCATAATGGCTGGCACTATATTGCGTCGAATATAATTGCGGTCAAACATATCCTCAAGATTTGTGGAGTCCTCTATCCAACGTAAGCGATTTTCTCTAGCGTAGTTCAAGATCTGAAGCTTCGATAAGGTCAGCATTGGTCGGTATAAGGTAGCCATACCGATTGCTCGTTCTCTCGGCATTCCATTTAATCCAAAGCCGCCTCCGCCGCGAAACAATTTAAACAGAGCAGTCTCAATTTGATCCCCCGCGTGATGCGCGAGCAAAATAAGGTCATTCGGACCAAGAAATTTTCTAAATGCCTCATAACGAGATTTTCTCGCCGCGGCCTCAATGCTCCCTTTGGCTTTAATATTTACTTCAGCTACAAAACATTTTATCGAGTAAGCACCAGCAAGCTTCACACAAAATGATTGCGCCTCCCCAGATTCTTCACTCAAATTATGATTCACATGGATTGCGAAAATAGGCTTATCGCAAATTTTGTGGACCAGATCCAGCATGACTACCGAATCAACTCCACCGCTAAGCGCTATATAGACATTGATGTACCTAGGATCATTAATCTTCTCTATCGAAACTCTATCCAACACGACAAAGAACCTGCTTATCTAGGTTTTAGGTTAATTGCATCTCGGCCCAGTCTTTTTCTCAGCACTTCAAGCAAAGAATCTTCCAAAACGACGTTCCAAGTTTTTCCAAGAGCAATTTCTCCTTGAGCTCCCTCGAGCGATACTCTTAACCTAACGGCGCAAGCCTCCTTAGAATTGAGTCTATAATCTGATAAGATTCTCCTCAGATCACTTATAGAGCAGCTCGAGCTTTTACCGCCTGCGATATCTAATCGCACACTTTTAACGAAACGATTTCGTAACTCTTGGACAGTCAAAACCTCGGATCCTCTGACGCGCAACCCTCCAGAAAAAGAATCCTCAGAGACGGTGCCTTTTACAAATACTATACGATCTTGATCGATTTTTTGGCTGTTATTCACGAATAGGTCAGCGAAGATTGAGATTTCGATCCTATCAGTCTTGTCATCAAGCATTATGAACGCCTGAGTCTCACCCCTCTTATTCTTGGTTATTCTTTTTTCTGTTATCTGTCCTCCAATCATCACATCGGTATCTTTAGAACGCAGATCGCAGATTTTTGAACTTACAAAACTTGAGAATTCCTCTTCATATTGGTCGACCGGATGCCCACTCAAGAACAACCCCAGACTTTCTTTCTCTTTCTCCAGGCGTCTTTTCAGTGAAATTGAGTTTTTCACGTCCTCCGGGTCTACAGCATAGACAGCTCTGCCGCTTGAGGTTTCATCGCTGGCAAACAAATCTGTGTTCCCCGCTGCCTCATCCATAGATTGTTGTTCTGAGAGTTTGATCGCATCTTCTTGAACCATAAGCAAAGCTGCACGCTTATACCCAATATGATCATCGACCTCTTCGGGCAGGTCTGAGACCAGACTATCGAGCCCACCGGACGAAATTAAAGCCTCTATCGATCGTTTATTTACCTTTCTGTTATCAACTCGTTGAAAAAAGTCGAATAAATCAACAAAATAGCCCCCCTCTTCTCTCGAATTAACCAAAGATTCTATTGCACTTTCCCCTAACCCCTTAATGGCGCCTAATCCATATCGGATGCTTCTATCCGTTTCTGCCTTGAACCGATAATCTCCTTCGTTTACATCGGGAGATTTAATTTCGATTCCTAGGTTTTTGCATTCTTCGATGTTGAGAAGAATCTTGTCAGTATTTTGCATTTCCGACGACAATACAGCAGCCATAAAATGCGCTGTGTGAAAGTGTTTTAACCAAGCCGTTTGATAGGCAATTAGAGCATAAGCAACGGAGTGAGGTTTATTGAATCCATATCCAGCAAATTTTTCCATCAGCCCAAAAATGTAGTTTGCTTGATTCTCATCAACTCCATTCAATTGAGCTCCGACAACAAAGTTAGCTCTCTGTTGGGCCATTTCCTCAGGTTTTTTCTTTCCCATCGCCCTGCGCAAAAGATCAGCATCAGCTAAACTATAGCCAGCCAACACTTGGGCAATTTGCATTACTTGTTCTTGGTATAGCATTACGCCATAAGTGTCCTCCAAAACGTTTTTCAAACTTGGGTGCAAAAAATCAACTTTCTCCTTCCCGTGCTTACGATTGATAAAATCCTCAGCGAGTTGCATGGGTCCGGGTCTAAAAAGCGCAACTAGGGCGACGATGTCATTAAAACAATTTGGCCTGACCTTTCTCATCAAATCCTTCATGCCTCTTGATTCCAACTGAAAAACGGCGGTAGTCCTAGCATGTTGAAGGTTCTTGTATACCTCCTCAGATTCAAGGTCGAGGTCGTTCAAGTTGATTGGAGACTGGCCCTTTTTAATTAAATCCTGGTTTACATTTCTCACGGTATTGTCGACTATTGTTAATGTCCTTAAACCAAGAAAATCAAATTTTACAAGGCCGGCTTTTTCAACATCAACCATATCGAATTGAGTCATGAGCCCCGCCCCGGGCTCATCGCAGTATGTCGGAGTGAAATTCGTCAGATCACTAGGCGCAATAACAACGCCACCTGCATGACGACCCACATTTCGCGTCAAACCCTCAAGCTTTAGCGCCATTTCCATAATTTCCTGCGCGTCCTCGTCTGCTGCAACAAAATCATCTAAAAGTGGCTCCTGTTGAATTGCATTAGTCAAAGTCATCCCAGGTTCAAAGGGGATCAATTTTGAGAGTTTGTCTGCGAGCGCATATGGCTTTCCTTGCACCCGAGCGACATCTCTTACTACCGCTTTGGCAGCCATCGTCCCAAAAGTAATAATCTGCGACACGGAGTTTTTTCCGTAGCGCTCTATAACGTGCTGAATTACGCGATCTCGGCCCTCAATGCAAAAGTCTATATCAAAATCAGGCAAAGAAACTCGCTCAGGATTTAAGAATCGTTCGAACAAAAGATCGTATTGGAGGGGATCAATATCCGTTATTTCTAATGCGTAAGCTACCAAGGAGCCAGCGCCCGAACCGCGTCCAGGGCCAACTGGGATTTTGTTGGCTTTAGCCCAGCTTATAAACTCCATCACAATTAGGAAATAATCTGCGAAACCCATTTTGTTAATAACGGATAGTTCGAACGCGAGTCTTTTTTCATAGTCACTATCCAGATAATTCCTAGGGCTTTTTTTCTCTGTAAATTTTTTGAGCCTCGCGGTTAATCCACTTTTTGCGGTTTTCTCTAGAAAAGTTTCCGATGTCTCTTCTTGGGGAACGCCGTAATCTGGAAAGTAATATTTCCCTAACTCAATATCGACGCTGCACCGTTTGCCAATTTCCAGGCAATTCTCAATGGCCTCGGGCACATCCGAAAAAAGACTACACATTTCCTCGGGGGACTTAAAATACTGCTCTTCGCTGTAAGGCCTCTGTCTTCTTGAATCATCAAGCACACGACCTTGGTGGATGCAAACTCTCGCTTCATGGGCTTCAAATTCCTCTCGCTGGAGAAAACGCACATCGTTCGTTGCAACCACGGGGATTTTTTCTTGTGCCGCTAATTCTATTGCTGAGGTATTGTACTCTTTTTCATACTCTCGATTCGTCCTTTGGATCTCAATATAAAAGGCGTTTGGAAAGATCGAGGACCAAAAGGCAAGGCGCTCAGTTGCTCCTGCCCAGTTTCCAACCAAGAGAGCTTTACCAATATCTCCCTCTTTCCCACCTGACAAAGCAATGAGCCCATCTGATTTTTTTTTCAGATCCTGACGAGAAATAGATGGAGAAACCTTACCAGATTGGCTAGAGTGCATGGTGGAGAGCAACTGACAAAGATTGCGGTATCCGACATCGTTTTTGGCTATGAGAACTAGCGGTGTCACTCCAGCTCCCTCAAAGTCTGCGACCGATACATCACTGGCTACGATAGGTTTAACGCCATTGGCTTCTGCTTTATTGTAGAATTTGATTAGGCCAAAAAGGTTGTTCAGGTCTGTGACAGCAACTGCGGGCATTTCGTCTTCGACACATTTTTCAATCAACGTCGGAATCCGAACAATACCATCGCTTAACGAATACTCTGTGTGAACTCGCAAGTGAATAAATTGTGTCTTCATATTTCTAAAGTTTCAGGGTATTTTCGATTCAGGTTTTTCTGCTATTGCAATAAATTGTTATAAATCAGATTCGACTGAAAAGAAGATTTGTTATAAACGATTGATTTTAAAAACTCCGCAAAACCTTCCCGGCCCGAACACCAGTGTGAACGTCATCCTCTAAAATGACTTCTCCATTAGCTAAAGTGGCAACATAGCCCTCAGCTCGTTGAATAAATCGAGACGTGCCACCGGGAAAATCTGACACCATTTCAGGCATTCTTTCGGAAAGGCGATCTAAGTCTATAACGTTAATGTCAGCACGAAAGCCGTCCCTGATGACCCCTCGGTCTTTAAGCCCAAGAATTCGAGCAGGAGCGGAGGTCAATCGACGGACCGCTTCCTCAAGCGTGAACAGCGCTTTTTCTCTGTGCCAATGAGTCAAAACAAAAGTTGCCCAACCAGAATCCATGACCTGTCCGACATGAGCTCCGGCATCTCCCAGGCTAGGCAAACAAAACTCACTCGATATGGCTTTGGCAACGGCGTCTATATTTTGATTAAAAAATCTCAACGTGAACAAGGCTTTCCCTCGAGTTTCTCTCGAGATCCTTAAAAACGTCTCGGCCGGGCTTTCTCCCATGCGCGTAGATTGAGCACTCAAACTCTCTTCTGAAGTTCCTGTGTAATTTGGTTTGCTCCCAGAACCAAGGTAATAGATCTGATTTGGACTTATGAGAGGTTTGCGCTCGTCAGCCCACTTAATTAGGCTATTTACAAATTCCACCTCTTCCAATTTTGCAACCCGCTCCGAAAAAGACAGCCTAGCTAAATCATCCCAAACACCTCCGCGCCAGGGCAGTGTAGCTTGGATGCCTGAAACGAAACCAGAAGCTCTTGGGATGCATATCGCATTTACATCAAGACCGTCAGCCCTCATTCCCGAAACTACTGCCTCAACTTTGTCGCCATAACTCGTTGTCCGCCCCGTTCCGTGACTAAAGAGAACTCGAGCTTTTTCTGCCTGTTTGCGGACAAGGTCCATTTCACCTTCAAAATCACCTGCAAAATTTGTAACATTTTGCATCAAGGCACCTCTCGCACCCACCTCCTTCGCTATCTCCACTAATTCCGAATGCTCAGCATGGGTCCCCGGAACATGTCGACCATCTGGGATATAGTGCCCCAAGAACCGGGAAGTTGAGAAACCGACTGCTCCGTCTTCAATGGCCTTGCCTGCAATGGTAGCCATTTTCTGCTTCTCTCTTTCAGTTGCTTGTTCTTCTATGCTTCTCGCACCCATCACATAATATCTCAGCGCGCAGTGCCCAATCATGCCAGCCACGTTTATTGCTGGCTCTAGCTTCTCCACTTCGTTTAGATATTCTCCGTAATGCTCCCAGTTCCATGAGAGCCCATCCATTATCGCCTCTTTCGGAATATCCTCTACCGTTTCCATCATTGATGCCAAGAATTCCCGATCATCAGGCTTGCAAGGGGCAAAAGTAACTCCGCAGTTCCCCAAAAGCGCTGTCGTAACCCCATGCCAACTGATAGGAGTCAACAATGGATCCCAACCAACCTGAGCATCCAAATGAGTATGCAAATCAACAAATCCCGGCGTCACAAGATGATTTTTCGCGTCTATCTCCTTTTTCGCTTTTTTACTTGTGCTGCCGACCGATACTATTGATCCATGGTCTATGGCAACGTCGGTCTCTCGAGGTTCGTTACCGAGGCCATCTACAACAAGCCCATTTTTGATGATGACGTCATGCATTACTAATTCCTCTTTCCAAAACTCAAGATTTTATCCCATTCAAACTTTGTGCGATCGATATACAGGCGAATTCACTCTCTTAATCCAGTAAACGACGCTTCTCCAAAAGCGCCCAGCTTTATATTCCCACTTATCTCATCCCCGTCTACGCTGGCAGAGACCTCTAGCGTCATAGGCATCGGCGATGTCATCTCCATTTTCCAAGAAAGGTTGTTGCCCGCCACCGATCCCCCTTCAAACTCTTGGGTGCCCTGCGGCCCTTCCATCTTCCCTGACAAACTCTCTCCATCAGTTGCCAACGTAATTTTCCCTTCCTGAGAACCCATTGGTGAGTTTATTTTGCAATTCCATGTTCCATCTGCGCTCATCTAGTCACACCTTTTTTTATGAAACCAAACAATACAAGCCTCAGAGGCAATCGGCAATTAAAAGATTCTTGATTCCTAAAGGAGGGTAGCTAACAAGTCAAATGTGATTCATAGTGGTGGCAATTTTTATTACCATGGCAGGATTTGAGAACGGTTCACTCTGAGACGATATCCCTTATAGTTAAGTTAATTATTTCACGATCTTTCTTCAAATTTATGACCCCTGAGATCGCTTCATAGTCTCCAATATTTCGGGCAGCTATTCCGGACTGAGATAACCGGGCTAAAACTACGACCTCATCAAAATTAGCTAACCCAACGCCCTCAACCATTGCCATTGATTCGTCCAAAACAATAGTTTTCGGCAATGATTCTGGGTTGATCTGTCTTGCCGCAAGCGGCATCGGTGGTCCATTTGCGGCCCTCGCGTAAACATAAACCCGAGCATTGACGCTTCTTGTAATACCCGTTGCGAGATCAACTCGGACCTGAAGCTCACGGCCGGCTTTTTGTTTTTCCTCTAAGCTATCTTCTTTTTCATAAAAACCAATTTCTTTGTTATCTGTTTCGGCTATTCGTAGCATCGCGTTCCTGATAAGCTCGGCCCGCCGCCCAACTAAACCAGTGTCCAAAGCCCTCTGAAACCATGCGAGAGCGGATTTCCTATTTTCATTTGCCATGGATGCTATCGCTTTAATTTCCATCATTGCTACATCATTTGGATTGACTGAGAGCGCGTTATCAACCGCTTCCGAAACAGCGTCGTTCATCTCTCTATTGTTTGCAACAAAGAGTGCGCCCGCATAGTTAGAGAGAAGGCCTGGATCGCGAGGAAAGGTTACCAATAGTTCCCGATATTTGAGGACCGCCTCGTCAAAATCACCCAATTCTGAGTAGCCTCTGGCCAAGAGAAATTTGAGATCGTGATCTTTAGGCTTGGTTTCGGCTCGCTGCTCAACCTCTTGAATGAAAAGCCTGTAGCTCGGCAAATCTGAGGGGTCGCTGTTCGCAAGTTTTTTGGCTAAGAAAACATCTGGGATAGAGCCTTGGCCAAACCC
>MDTE01030462.1_pt1 | contig 11541 bp, 10 predicted proteins | sample 811231 | NCBI WGS metagenome assembly MDTE01 (sample SAMN05326651, study PRJNA326480) | marine metagenome | isolation source: seawater | place: Indian Ocean: Red Sea | collected 2010
AACGGATTTGCCCTCTTTTGTATAGCGTCCTTCGGGTTTGGCGCCTAAATGTCCAATTAAAATCACTTTATTTAAACTGTTTTTTTGCATTTTTTTCTTGTTTTAAAATAGAGCGCTGATTCCACTCTATAGAAAAACAGGCCCCCTTGTCTTTATTGTTAGATATTATAAAATTACCACCATGAGAATTTAAGATTTTTTTACAAATTGACAAACCTAATCCAAAACCCGATTTTTTTAAATTTTCTCCACGCACAAAAGGCTTATCAATCTTTGAAATTAATTTTTCTGATATTCCTGGCCCGCTATCAATGCAAGAAATTGTTATTATGTCCTGTTTTTTTGAGGCTAGAATAGTCACCCCAGCATCGCTTGGTGCATATTTTAAAGCATTATCTAAAATGTTTTTAATAACTATAGACATTTTTACAACATCGCAGCAGACCACAAAAGGGTTTTTGATGTCAACTTTTACATGGTCATGCTTCGATAGGTCTTGAGCCTGCTTTACTAAATTAATTATATCAATTTTTTCAAGATCTAGTGTAGAATATGGAGCAGAAAGCTTATCTGAAATTAAAATATTAGTTACCATGGAATCTAAATAATCAATTTGAGCATCCATTGTTTTAATTTTATTTTTATCAGGTTTCATAGCCAACAATAGTCGCATTTTTGATAAAGGGGTTCTAATTTCATGGCTGACATCAGAAAGAAGCCTTTCTTTTTGTTTGAGTAAAGTTTTAATTTCTAATATCAAACTATTAAAATTTTTTGATAATAAGGCCAGCTCATCTTCTCCAATTATATCAATAGATGAGTCTAAATCTCCGCCTTCTAGAGCAACAATGCGCGTTTGCATTAAACTAATAGGTTTCAAAAAACGCCTAACAATCAAATATAATGCCACCATAAATATTATCGTTAACAACATGATGGGTAAAAAGGTAATCCACTCACTTGGATATATATAGTCTATAATTAACAAAACCCTCCACGCATCTTTTTCAATTACTGTGGCGGGATAAATTTGATTATTAATTTCAATATCTCCAAACGAAACATGACCAGGAAAGTTAACCCCATATAATTTTTTTAAATTATGAGAGTCTTGATAATTAATATAATCACAAATCGAAACAAGCTCATTTATATTTTGCCAATAAACAAGTTTTTGTTCTTCTGAATATGATATATTTTGATTCTCTTCACAAAAGTTTTGAGACTGAATATAATAAATTTTTGCAGATAATTTTAAATTATCTAACTCTTCTCTAATTGTTATGGTATCAGACAAGTCTCCCCACGAATCAATGAATTTATAATGGTAATATAAATCATGTATATCGAAAATTGTATCCTTATCTTGAACCGCCCAATTCAATACATAATAAGTTAAAACTACAAGAATAAAAGCAGCGACGCCAAACAACAAAGCAAGCCTGCCAAAAACATGTTTTTTAAAATAAGAAAACAATTATTTTTTTACTCCAACAAATCTATAGCCAATACCGTGCACAGTTTTAATAAATCGTGTATTAGAAGGTGTTTCTCCCAGCTTGTTGCGTAGCCGGCTAACCAAGACATCAACAGACCGGTCACATGTTTGCCACTCTATTCCTCGCAGGTTTTCAACTAAAAAATCTCTACTTAAGGGGTTATTTGCATTGTCCACAAAAAGCAACAAAGCTTCCATTTCAGCTGTTGATAAATTAATAGGATTGCCATCTAATAAAACCTCTTGTTTAATTTTATTTACAGAGAGACCCTCAAATTCAATAATATCAACCAACGCATTTGCAGATAAAGTTCTGCGCAATATAGACTGTATTCTAGCCAATAGTTCTTGGGGTTCAAAAGGTTTAGGTAAAAAATCATCTGCGCCCAACTCTAAACCAACAACCCGATCAGCAACCTCTCCTTTTGCAGAAAGCATAATAATCGGAATATTTGAAAACTCACGAATTTTACGCAACACTTGGAAGCCATCCATACCAGGCATCATAATATCTAAAATAACCAACTCACATTTTTGATGTTGATTATTTAAAACAGCATCCACGCCTTTCACTGGATCGTTGTATGCTGTAATATGATAATTATGAGAAGATAAAAACTCATTAATTAAATCTGTTAATTCAACATCATCATCTATAATTGTAATATAATTTGACATTCTGCACTCCTATAATAATTGATTTTTTAAATTTGATATTGTGTTGGCAACGCCACTATCTGCCGCTATGCGGTCTTCAGTTGTTTTACAGGCATGAATTACAGTAGAATGATCTCTTTTGCCAAAAAACAACCCAATGCTATTTAATGAACAGGAGGTCAGCTCTCTACATAAAAACATTGCAACATGCCTAGCATTTACAAGCTCCATTTTCCTGCTTTTGCCAATAATTTTCTTTTCATTTAAACCAAATTCTTTCGCAACAACTCTGCTAATTTGATTTAAGGAAATTTGAGATAAAGCCTCTTGTCCCAACAGGTCTTCAATAACCTGCCGAGACAATTCAACCGTGATGTCTTCTTTTTTTAAAGAAGCCAAAGCTAAAAGCTTAACTAGGGCGCCTTCCATTGCTCGAATATCTTCTTTAATAGAGGCGGCAATAAACTCTGTTACATCATATGGAATATCTAAATTTTCATTTTTTGCCTTATTCATTAAAATGGCAATTCTAGTTTCTAAATCAGGGGGCTGTATATCAACAATGAGTCCAGACTGAAACCTGGAAACCAGCCGCTGTTTTAATTGAGTAAGTTCATTTGGATGTCTGTCAGTTGTTAAAACAATTTGTTTTCCCTGTTGAAACAAATCATTAAATAAATGAAAAAACTGTTCTTGGGTTTGTTCTTTAGTTTGAAAAAACTGCACATCATCTAACAACAAAACATCATTATCTCTATATGATTTTGCAAAATTAGTTGATTTATTATTTTGAATTGAAGAAATAAAATCCAACATAAATTTTTCGCTGGTAACATATACAACCCGAGCCTTTTTATTGCTTTTTAATATATGATTTCCAATTGCTTGTAATAAATGCGTTTTTCCCAAGCCCGGCTTGCTATATATTAGAAGCGGATTAAAGGGCGTTTGTCCAGGAGAATCAGCAACTGAACTGGCCGCTGCTTTAGCAAACTGATTTCCACGACCCTCAACAAAATTTTGAAAAATATATCTATTATTTAATTGAGAAGCATGGTGGTATTGTTTTGGAATGAGTTTTTCAGGTTCTCGTGTTTGAGAATCTGGAGCCAAACTATCATCTGATGCCCCAATCACAATACTATATTTAATATGTAATTTTTTTTGATACGCTTTTTTTAATGCCTGTTCAATCAAAGGCTTATATTTTGAATCTAACCACTCAAAATGAAACCGATTAGGAACAGCGATTGTAATTTGTTCTTCTTCTAAGCTTAATAAATCAATAGATTCAAACCATGTTTGATAGGCCTGCTGGGACAATTCTGACTTAATAAGACTTAAAAAGTCTTTCCATGATTTTGATTGATTCATTTTAGTTATTCACAAATTATAAACATTGTTGTTTCATCCTATAATTTAAAATAACTTTGAATAATTATTTATACTAAATATTTAATGAATAAACACCAAAAAATCTTTTTAGCATGGCTAGCATTGGTATTTCTTTGGAATTTTGGCTATCCAGGCGCGGAACCAATATATGATGTTGTAGCAGCAGTTGTTTTATCAGCTGGCGCTACACTTTTAAAAAAGAAAGCATAATATGGGAACCCTGCTTATTATTGTTTTATGTATTATTTTAGGCTATATGCTATATTTAATTTTTTTTTGGCAATGGAAAAAAAACTGTCAACCGCTGTATAATGAACAGACTCAACCCATTATAGGACACCGAGGATCTCCAGCGCTTATTACTGAAAACACAATAGCATCATTTCAAAAAGCAATAGACCAAGGTGCTGTAGGGATAGAGCTAGACATTAGGCTTTCAAAAGATCAGCAAATTGTCGTTTTTCACGACGCTAATTTAAAAAGATTAAGTGGTCGCAGAGAAAAAGTGTCCAAATTATCACTTACAGAAATACAATCCATTGTTTTAAATAAACAAGAAAACCAAATAGAGGAAGTTTATATACCCTCTTTAAATGATGTGGTTCCTCTTTTAAATCAAATGAAAGTTATCAATATTGAAATTAAATCAGAAGGACTGCTTAAGGGTCATGCCATTTTAAAGCCCCTAATTAAATTTTTAAACACCCATAAAATAGATGACAAATGTATTATTTCAAGCTTTAACCCATTAATTCTAATGAAGCTGCGCCTAAAAAGGCCAGAAACTGTGATTGGTTTTTTATACAGCCGGAAGAGGTTGTTTCATGGTTGGGATAATATGGTTTGGATGTTGCGCGTACAACCAGAAAATCTTCATATTCATTATTCTTTATTAGATCACTGGATTGTTGATTGGGCGCGTAAAAAAGGAATGCGTATTAATAGCTACACAATCAATGATAAAGAGGTCTATGATAAGGTTAATGTTGATGGTATATTTACTGATAACATTGAATATATAAAATAATGTATATTTTATAAGATTTTAATAGGAGGGAACTTTTGATGAGAAAGAATCAAAAAATCAGCTTTTTAATATTTGTTTTTGGAGTTTTATGTGCAAGCGAGCGCCAAGGCAATCCAGTACCATTAGGCAATAGAGATGAGTGCGGCTTTGCTTTTATAGAGAGTTGTTTTGATAGTGAAACATGTTATCCTGCCTCATGGTTAAGCGATGGTCAATGCGACCCACAATTAGAATGTTATCAAGATGATGGTATGGATTGCGCAGGAGGTAATGGAGACCTATATATTGAAGATTGTTCTATATGTGAAGGTATGGACAACGATATGACATGTTATGATTTGCTTGATCAATTTATTAATTGTTTTAATTGCTTTTACGTCTATGATTGTGCATATGATTGTATGGGTGACGCCGTAGAAGATGAATGTGGTGTTTGTGAAGGAGGTGGCCCCGATGTAGGATTTGACTGTGAAGGCAATTGTCTTGTAGGTGAAGACTGTAATGGTGAATGTGGGGGGGCTGCTGAAATAGATGAATGTGGTGTATGTGATGGAGATGGTATTGCAGAAGGAGAATGTGATTGTTTTGGTCAAGTTTATGATGAATGCGGTATTTGCGGAGGATATAATAGCTTTTGTTTTCCTCCAATAGCAGAGGATGCAAATTATACTTTAAATGAAGATAGTGCGCTTACTTTTTATCTTTCAGCAACGGATGCGGATGGAGATCAGCTTACTTTTTATATAGACTCAGCGCCAACAAATGGAACTGTCACAATTGAAGGTACTGTTGCAACCTATACCCCACATATAAACTTTAATGGTACAGACACTTTTGGTTTTATAGCAAATGATGGAACTTTTGATTCAAATGTTGCTACGATTATTCTATCTATTATGGCTGTTAATGATGCTCCCTTTTGGACCTATCTACCCCATGGAGAAGAAATTGTTGTTGGAGAAATAACCTCTTTTACGCTCCAAGCAGAAGACGTTGATGGAGATGAGTTATCATATCAGCTTTTTGATGTAATCGGTCCGGGATTCGTAACGCTAGCAGAAAATATTTTAACAGTACAGGCTTCTGAAGAAGGAGAAATAGAAATCACAGTAACTGTTTCTGATGGAGAAATGTATGATGAAGAAACACTTACTTTATTAGCAGGCCCAGCTCTTTGTGCCGATGAATATGAACAAGGATTTCTTGATGGTTCAGCAACAGGCGATGCAAATGGCGATGGAATCTTAAATGTTGTAGATTTAGTTTATTTTGTACAAATAATATTAAACACTAACGGCGAATGAAGCATTTAGGTTTAGTGAGTTTGTTTGTTATTAGTTTTGTTTATTCGCAATGCAACCAAAACAACTGGCAACAATATAGCCCTAATTTAGAATATTGTAATTTGGAAAATGTAAATATTGCATGGGAAGATTTATCTGGCTTTAATTTTACAGGAGCTAACCTTATAAACTCTAATTTAGTTGGATCAAATTTCTCTGGAGCTAATTTAACAAATGCTATTTTAGTTGAAGCTGATCTAACATGGGCAGTGTTAAGCTTTGCAGATTTAACCAATGCAGATTTAACAGGCTCGAGCCTTGGTGCGGCAGACTTTACAGGCGCCAATTTAACAGGCGCCAATTTGTATGGGGCTATATGTTTTGACACTAATTTTTCTAATGCGTGCATTGAGAACACCTACGGCTTTCCAACATCAGGCTATGTAGGAGACCCCATACTTTCAGGATGTGGAAGTTCATTGCCAGACTGGTATATTAATCCAGCTGAATTTGAATATGTAATGTCAGTAACAGCGCGCATATTTAATGAATTTGGAGAAATTGGAAATGAATATGATTTGCTAGGTGCGTTTTATGAAAATCAATGTATTGGTATAGCAGAAGCCGCAGAAGTGCCCCCTTTTCTTGGAGGAGGTTACGCCTTTTTAATTCAAGTTTATTCTAATTCTGGGCAGGGAAATTCTGTAGGGTTTCAATTTTATTCTAATGAAGAAAACATAGTATTAGATATACAAGGAATGCTATCTTTTGTCTCTGATGCTATTTTAGGAGATTTAATGAATCCCGTTATGTTATATACTGTAGGCTCTAATGATAATATACCACCAACAACAGAAAATGCTACATATATTTTAGATGAAGACACGTCTATCATGATTGAATTATCAGCAACAGATATCGATGGAGATTCCCTGAATTTTATAATAAACAGTATGCCTGAGCATGGCACATTAACAGTATCTGGTAGTCTTGTACACTATATTCCTGCTCAAAATTATTTCGGGGAAGACAGCTTTACTTTTGTTGCATATGACGGCCAATCAAATTCTAACATTGCAACAGTTAGCTTAATTATTAATGGTATTAATGATCCCCCTTATTTAAGCCCTATTCCGGACGCGACTATTCAATTTGGCGATGTGTTTACTTATGCCTTAGAAGCTTATGACGTTGATAGTGAAAATATTATATATACAGCCACATCTTCAGGAGAAGGCGCAATCATTAATATTACAGACAATGTTTTAACAATTATGTCAGAAGAGGGAAACGTCGTTTTCAATATTATTGTTACGGCTACTGATGGAAGTTTAACTGATTCAAAAGATTTTTTAATAACTGTATTAGAGCAGTCACAAACATGTATCGATGAAAATAACGATGGGTGGTGTGACCATTTTCCCACTATTATATTAAATCAAGACTCAGTTGTATTATTGAGCACCAATGTTAGCGCAGAATATCAGGATATGGGGGCGATGTGTTATGACAATGAAGATGGAGATATCTCTCATGTTGTTGAGGTAAGCGGAGAAATTGTTAATATGGCCATCCCTGATATGTATGAGATTAATTATCATTGTGAGGACAGTGATGGCAATGAAGCACAAGCGTTAACTCGTACAGTAGTTGTCTATAGCCCTATAGTTGATGAAAATCAAGACGGATTTGATGATACATCTTTTATAGAAGGAGCCCTGAGCGGAGACACCAATTTAGATGGAGTATTAAATGTTGCAGATATTGTAATGCTTATTAATGCAATTTTAAGTAACGAATAATGCTTAATACGATTCAAGAATTAAAACAAAAACACAACGCAGTAATTTTAGCTCATTATTATCAAGACCCTGAAATTCAAGATATGGCAGATTTTGTTGGTGATAGCTTAGAGCTCTCACGCAAAGCGGCAGGAACTGATGCAGATGTTATTTTGTTTTGCGGTGTTCATTTTATGGCAGAAACCGCAAAAATTGTTAATCCAAATAAAAAAGTAATCATTCCAGATATGGATGCAGGCTGTTCTTTAGCTGATAGCGCACCGGCTGATTTATTTAAAAAATGGATTCAAAATCACCCGGACCATGTTGTAGTATCTTATATAAATTGTTCTGCCGAAGTGAAGGCTTTATCAGATATCATTTGTACTTCTGCAAATGCCAAAAAAGTTGTTGAATCAATTCCTGAAAATAAAAAAATTCTTTTTGCTCCTGATCGTTTTCTTGGAAAATATATTATAAAGGAAACAGGAAGAGATATGGTTTTATGGAATGGCTCTTGCCAGGTTCATGAAATTTTTTCTGAAAAAGAACTTGTTAAATTAATAACAAAACACCCAAGAGCAAAAGTGTTAGCACACCCTGAATGTGATGAAAATATTTTAATTCATGCAAACTTTATTGGGTCAACAAGCGCCCTTATTAATTATGTAAACAACTCTAATGATACACAATATATCATTGGGACAGAGCCAGGGGTTATACACCAAATGCAAAAACACAATAAAAATAAAGAATTTATTCCATTGCCAACCAATACAGGATGTGCATGTAATGAGTGTCCTCATATGAGACTTAATACAAAAGACAAGATTATTGACTCTCTAAAAAATTTAAAACACGAAATTGTTATTGATGAAGCATTAAGAATCAAGGCACTTCAACCATTAAATAGAATGCTAGATATTGTATGACACGCTTTAAACAATATAATGTTTTAGATGAACAATTTATTCTTAAAAAATTAAATGAATTTTTTCAAGAAGATAATATTAACAATGATATTACAACCCATTCAACGCAAACAAACCAAACAGTAATAGCTAAATTAGTTGCTCGAGAACCCATGGTTTTTGCTGGAGCTCAAATTATTAAACAAGGCTTTATAGACTGTAATATAATTGATCTTGTATTAGATGGGAAGCATCTGATGGCCAGCGATATCATTGCTAGTATTAAAGGCCCTATAAACGAGATTTTAAAAAAAGAGCGTGTTATTTTAAATTTAATTCAACGCCTTTGTGGAATTGCCAGCATTACACATGATTTGGCAACAATAACAAAACCCTATAATATTGAATTACTAGATACGCGTAAAACAACACCAGGGCTACGAGCCTTTGAAAAGTTTGCCGTATCTATTGGAGGCGGAATAAATCATCGCTTTAGTTTAAAAGATGCTGTAATGATTAAAGATAACCATTTGATAGAAAATAAAGATATTATTAACATTGTTTTACAAGCTAAAACAAGAAACCCAGATAAAGATATCCAGGTTGAAGTTGATACAAAAGAACAATTAGAGCAAGCGCTAAAATCTGAGGCTACATCTATTTTGTTAGATAATTTTCATCCAGATGAGCTCCCTGCCCTTATTGCATATATAAAATCTCATGAACAAGGCAAAACAAAATATATTGAAATTTCTGGAGGCATTACAGCACAAACATTATCACGCTTTTGTATTGAGGGCATTAATGGCATATCAATGGGCTCTATAACGCACAACATTCAAAGTAAGGATATTGGCTTAGATATCTAATGAATAAAAAATATACAGATATTTTAATCATCGGTGTTGGTCTTGCTGGTATTACAGCAGCGATAACAGCTGCAAAAAGTGGAAAAAAAATTACTATAATAACTAAAACCAAATCATTAACATCAGGCAATACGCCATGGGCACAAGGTGGAATTGTGTTTAAGGGACTAAACGATTCTCCCGAAAAGCTTAAACAAGATATTCTTAATGCGGGAGCAGGCCATTGCTGGAAAGAGGCAGTAGATCATTTATGTAAACATGGACCACGGCTAGTTAAGGAAATTCTGATTGATACACTAAATGTTCAATTTGATCAAGATATGCAAACCTCTGATTTTAAGAGAGTTTCAGAAGGAGCTCATAGCGATGCGCGCGTTATTTATAATCAAGATAAAACGGGTGTCAGCATTCATGCGGCAGCATTAGCTTATTTAAAAGCTTTAAAAAATGTAAAAATACTTAGCGAACATATAGCCATTGATTTATTAACATTCTCTCACCATTCAACAGAGTCTACAGATATTTATAAAAAACCTGCATGCTTTGGAGCAATGGTTTTAAACAATCAAACTAATATTGTAGTACCAATGTTAGCATCAAAAACAATTTTAGCTACAGGAGGTTTAGGGCAAATATTTTTACACACCACTAATCCCAAAGAAGCAACAGGCGATGGTATTGCGATGGCATGGAGGGCAGGAGCCCGATGCTTCAATTTGCATTATGTACAGTTTCATCCCACTGCACTATATCACCCATCTGGTCGTTTTTTAATTTCTGAAGCATTACGAGGAGAAGGAGCAAAGCTAATGAATTCTCAGGGATATGAATTCATGCAAGATTATCATAATCTTGGAGCGCTTGCACCAAGAGATGTTGTTTCTAGAGCCATACATATGGAAATGATTAAAGAAGATGTTGATTGTATGTTTTTAGATATATCTCATAAAGAAGCAGATTGGATTAAAAAACGCTTTCCAACAATTTTTAATTATTGTGTCAACAAAGGCATAGACATTACAAAAGAATCTATTCCTGTTGTACCTGCCGCTCATTATAGCTGTGGCGGCGTTGGTGTAAATTTAGTTGGAAAAACTTCATTAAAAAGATTATATGCTATTGGAGAAAGTGCATGTAGCGGTTTACATGGAGCCAATCGATTAGCCAGCACTTCATTATTAGAATGTCTTGTATGGGGACATTTTGCAGGTAAAGATGCTATTGAAGACAAAGATGATTCAGATTATTTTCCTCCTATAGGCAAATGGGAACAAGGAAAACAAACAATTGATCACTCAAGTATTGCACAAGAATGGTTAAGTATTAAAAATACAATGTGGAATTTAGCTGGACTAATTCGATCTCCAAATAAATTACATTCTGCTATGCATACATTAAGGAATCTGCAATCCGACATTGAACAATTATATCAAAATAGCATTTTACATTCTAATATTATATCGCTTAGAAATGGAGCTCAGACAGCACTAGCAGTGATAGCTTCTGCTACAGAAGCGCGAGAAAGTTGTGGTACGCACTATGTTGAAGAATGAAATGTAATATTATCTATTAATCTTACAGTATTAAAAAAGACAGCAGTGCTTATTAAAACCTCTTGATTATCCAAGATATTAATTTCCTCCAAGGTATCAGAATTTGCTATTGAGATATAGTCTACAGACATATTAGTGTTTATGGAAATTGTATCACAAAAATCTTGTTTTAATTGTTTGATATTGTGATTTTTACTTAATCCAACTGCAATGTGTTTTAAACTTCGATAAATAATAGAAGCGATTTTTTTTTCTGTCTCTGTTAGATAATGATTTCGACTACTTAAAGCCAAGCCGTTCTTATCGCGAACAGTAGGGCAGGCAATAAGCTGGAGGGGATATTTCATGGTATTTATCATTTGTTTAATAATGCGTAATTGTTGAGCATCTTTTTCTCCAAAAAATGTGTGGGTAGGAATAATGACATTAAATAATTTTGCAACAATAGTTGTTACACCATAAAAAAAATGAGGCCTTGATTTGCCCTCTAACCTATCAAATAATTTTGAAGGAGGTATAGAAACTTCCTGGACATTTTTATACATCTCATTGTAGTTAGGTAAAAAC
>MDTE01147223.1_pt1 | contig 11541 bp, 12 predicted proteins | sample 811231 | NCBI WGS metagenome assembly MDTE01 (sample SAMN05326651, study PRJNA326480) | marine metagenome | isolation source: seawater | place: Indian Ocean: Red Sea | collected 2010
ATGGAATTAATCGTACTAAAAAAATAAAAATTTTACTTCTAATAATTTTTTTCATGAATCTATACAAATGATCATTTTTCAATAATCCATCCCCATGTGTAACTAATATTTTTTGATTATTAGATTGAAATACTAAATCACCTTTATGAACTATGATGCTACATCTTTTAGATAAAAAACCAAAATCCCAATAATCATGATTCCCAGCCACATAATGTATTTCTATATTATATTTATTTAATTCTGAAAGCATATTTAAAATATCATCATAATAATTTGGAACTCCATAAAAAGATTCTAACCAAAAATCAAAAAAATCACCTCCAATAATTAATGACCCACCGGTTTTTTTAATCTCATTAAAAAGTTTGAACATTTTTTCTCTTCTCTTTATTTCTTCCTTATTGTTTTCCAATAAAAAATGATTGTCAGAGACAATATATATAGGCTTCTTCATTATTCTAAATATAATATTATATTCACACTAAAATAAATTAGTATTATTTATTAATGATATTGTAATTTTTTGAAACATTACAACAGTTTTTTATTATAAACTAATAGACTATGAATTTATTAAAGTACCTTATACTAGTATTAATTGTTCCACTTTATTCACAATTTGGAAAAAATATTGTCCAATATAAATCTTTTGATTGGCATTATTTACAAACTGAATATTTTGATATTTATTATTATGATAATGATATTAATGCTCAATATGTAGCAAAAGAAGCTGATATTGCATATCATAATATATCACATGCATTAGATTGGAATCTAAAAAATAGAATACCAATTATTGTATATAACTCCCATAATGATTTTCAACAAACCAATGTAATCGATATGTTTATGCCTGAAGGAGTGGGTGGCGTTACAGAGTTATATAAAAATAGAATTGTAATTCCTTATGATGGGGTACATCAAGATTTTCAACATGTTATTCATCATGAATTAGTCCATGCTTTTATAAATGATTATATATATAAAGGCAACGCAATGAATATGCAAGATGCATCTGTTAATCCTATTCCGTTATGGATGAATGAGGGTCTGGCAGAATTCCTATCTGATAGTTGGACTGTGGAATCAGATATGTGGATTCGAGATTTAGTTATTAATGGTAAAGCATTACCTACCTTCAATGAATTAAGAGGTTATTTAGCTTATAGAGGGGGACACTCCGTATGGAAATTTTTAATAGAAGTATTAGATAAAGATTATATAAACAATGTTACTCCTTCTCCAACAATAATTGCTACTATTTTTAAATCAATTGCAGGTACTAAAGATTTAAATACCGCATTTGAAAAAGCAATTAATTTAGACTTACTAGAATTGGAAGAGGCATGGCATAAATATCTAAAAGAAAATTATTTTTTAGATATTAATGAGCGTAATTACTTGGATGATATCGCTCTATCATTAATAGATCTCAAAAAAAATAATGCTAATTATAACATTGCCCCATCAATTTCTCCTGATGGAAATAATATCGCATTTTATTCTAATCAAGATGGTATAATGAGCCTATGTGTTATGCCTAGCAATTGTGAAGAATGTTCAAATAAATCAATAACAAAAATTTTAAAAGGTGAAAAATCTGCTAATGTAGAACAATTTCATATCTTAAAACCCGGTATCTCTTGGTCTCCAGATAGCAGAAGTTTAGTTGCAGCAATCAAATCAAAGGGTAAAGATGTTTTGTTTATTATTAATTTAGGTAATCATAATTTTAAATCTTCAAAAGAAAATAATAATTTCTTATCTGGTATCTATAAACCAAGGTATAAAAAAGAAAAATTAATTTTTAATGAAAAACTAAAGGGAATCTTTCAACCTTCATGGAACCCAGTATTAAAAGATTGGATAGCGTTTATTGGATCTGATGGAAATCAAAGTGATGTTTATTTGTTTAATTTAAAAACAAAACAACTATCAAATGTGACAAATGATATTTTTACTGATAAAGATGTTACATGGACTAAAGATGGTAAAAAATTATTATTTAGCTCTGATAGACAAAATAATATCAATAATAATTCAGATAAACAATCAAATAATTGGGGCGCCCAATATGATTTATATTCCATTGCATTGGAAACATTTGAAAATAAAAATTTTATTCGATTAACCAATACACCAGATAATGAAATCTATCCAACAAATATTCAGGATAGTATTTTAGCATTTATATCAGATAAAAATGGTATTAATAATATTTATATATTGAATGATACAAAAAATATAATTATGCCAATAACAAATGTTTTTACTGGTATTACCCAATTATCTGGATCAGGTAAAGAATTGTATTTCACAGGATTTGAAAAAAATAAATTTGGTATTTATAAACTAGATTCTACCTCATTTAATGAAAATAAAAAAGAACTAAGAATGGCTAAATGGAAAGAGATTTTTAAAAATTATGATTATGCCCTAAATCCTAAAATAAATAAAAAAAAGAAAAGCTATAAAAATTATATTTTTAAAAATAATCAATTTATCCCACCTAATAATCAAAATAAAAAAGATACTCAAAATGTTATAGTTCAAAAAGATAGTATTAATAATTATATTGCTAAAAAATATAGAACACGCTTCACAATGGATATTGGCCAAATGTATTATGGATTTGGATTTAATGGCAGTGATTATTCTAGTGGAAATGGTATGGCACAATTTGTATTTAGTGATATTATGGGAGATCATAAAATATATTTAGGCACTGAACTAAATGTTAATTTAAAGCGATCAGATTATTCATTTGCATATAGATATTTACCTAATCTCATTGATTGGACATTCCAATTTTTTCATGATGCAGTAGAATTTAGTGATGGTTATCTGGGTGATAATTACGAAGAGCAAATTGCTTTATATGAAAATTTTAGAATTTCTTTAAATGCTAGTAGACCTATTTCAAGGTTTGTCAGGTTTGATGTAGGGTTAGGGTATCATTTATTAACTAAAACTAATGAAATATTAAGGCAAAATAATTATGGTTATTATGATTTAGAAGAAAGTGAATTTGATAGTCAGAATTCAATAGCCACTATTGATTTAAAATATGTTTGGGATAATACTGGATGGTCCTATACATATCCTATTAGAGGAACACGATTTTATATGAAATATCAAACCAGCCCATTGCCTAATTATAATGCAAATTTAATATCATTTGATGGCCGGTTTTATAAACCATTATTTAATGGATTAAGTCTATTAATCAGAAATTTTAGTGGCTTAAGCTGGGGAGAAGAAAATCAAAAGTTTTATTTAGGTAGCTCACCATCTTTTTATACCTCAGATAATTTCAATGTTAATCAGTATTACCAAAATCAAAATTTAGATGAATTTTATTTTTCTGAACACGTGATGCCTATTAGGGGTGTGCCATTTATGTATAAAATGGGTGATAATGTAATGGCATTTAATTTTGAATTAAGGGCTCCATTTTTAATTTATTATTTTCCAGCTATTAAATGGATTGGTGAATTAAATGGAATAGGTTTTATTGATATTGGAGTGACTTGGAATGATAATGAAAATCTACCATCAATATCAAATGAAGAAAATTGGCTTAATAGAGAGAATGGTGGCTCTGCACAGGGTTGGGTAATGACCTATGGTTGGGGACCCAGATTTATATTATTAGGATTACCCTTTCAGGTTAATTACGCATGGCAGTTTAATCCTATAACAAAAGAAAAATCTGCTAAAAGATATGAAATTACTATAGGCTTTGATTTATAAATTAAGCATTTTAATTTATTTGGCTAATTTGCATATACATAACACATAATTACAGGTAATCTTATGAAAAAAATATATATTCTTTTTTTATTTTCTATTTTAATACCAATATCTACGTTTAATATTGATAGTAATAAATCAACTATAAAATGGAAAGGTTCAAAATCTACGGGTTCATTTCATGATGGCTATATATCCATTCAAAAAGGATTTATAAATATTGAAAATAATAAGATTTTGAATGGGGACATTAATATTGATATGAACTCTATTACATGTGAAGATATAAAAGATTCAACCTCTAATAAATATCTTATTGAGCATTTAAAAAATGATGATTTTTTTTCTGTAACAGAATTTCCAATATCATATTTACGAATAAAAGAAATAAATCATATAGAAAATAATCAATACTTAATAAAAGCAACGCTAAAAATAAAAGATCAAACTCATCTTATTGATTTTATTGCAAATATACAAATTGCTAATAATGCTGCTATGGCCACCGGAAAAATTGAAATTGACAGAACAAAATTTGGAATTAAGTATAAATCAAAAACATGGTATCCAGATATAGGGGATCGTTTTATTAATGATATTTTTGAATTATATTTTAATTTAGTCGCATTCCCTAATTAATGAAAACATATACTATAAAATTTGAACAATTTATTGATTTGCCTATAAATGATGTCTTTAATTTTTTTTCTAAGCCAGAGAATTTATCATTAATTACTCCACCTAGATTAAAGTTTGATATTTTAACACCTTCACCAATTAAAATGAAAGAAGGGCAATTAATTGATTATTCATTAACAATTATGTATTGTATTAAATTACGTTGGAGAACTCTAATTACAGATTATAAAAAGCCATATAAATTTATTGATCAACAAATAAAAGGACCTTACTCACTATGGCATCATACCCATACTTTTGAAGAAAAAGATGGGGGCACCTTAATTCATGATAATGTGACATACGCTATTCCATTTGGTATGATAGGAAAATTAATACATGCAATTTATATTAAATATGATGTTCATAACATTTTTAAATACAGGCATAAAATATTAAATAATATTTTTTCAGAAATAAAAAAACAAGCAGGAAAGTAATTTATGAAAGTAGCAATATTTGGTGGGACAGGATTTGTAGGAAAATACTTATTAAAAGCATTGAACAATAAAAAGCATGAAGTATATACCTTGGTTCGGAATGATAGTGAATATAAAATCAGTGATTTTAAAAATATTCATATTATAAATGGAAATATTGAAAATCAAACCTCTGTTGAACAAACAATCATGAATTGTTCAACTGTAATTTATAATATTGGTATCATTAGAGAATTTCAATCAAGAGGAATAAGTTATCAAAAATTACATTACCAGTATGCTAAAAAAGTAATTGATAAAGCGATACATTATAATATTGAACACTTTATTTTAATGAGCGCAAATGGTGTAAAAGAAAACGGTACAGGATATCAACATACCAAGTATATGGCAGAAGCATATTTGAAAAAATCTGGTTTAAATTATACAATTTTTAGGCCTTCTTTAATTTTCGGAAAGCCTGAAAATGATCAAGAGTTTTGCACCCAATTAAGGGATACGATGATTAAATTACCAATACCCGCACCATTATTTTTCTCTGGCCTGAATATATTTCAAGCAGGGCAATTTAAAATGTCACCTATTCATGTTGAAAATGTAGCTGATTTTTTTATTAAGTCAATTCAGAACAAAGCACATTATATGCAAACCTATGAATTAGGTGGACTAAATGAATATAATTGGAAACAAATTATTACTAATATTAGTCTAGCTCTTAAAAAAAACAAATGGATGGTGCCAGCGCCTGCTAATATAATTAAAATAGTTGCAATGCTATTTGACCGATTTAAATTTTTTCCTGTTACAAGAGATCAACTGATAATGCTATTAGAAGGAAACACCTGTGATTCTAAAGATTTATTTACACAATTTGAAATTGAACCTATAGAATTTTCAGTGAAATCATTATCCTATTTAAGAAATAAATGATTAATTACATCAAAATATATGACTTAATTGGTTTTAAAATTTGTTGGATTGCGTGTGCATTTTCTACAAAATGGGGCATGCCTTATCTAGGTCCACTTCTTACTTTTATTTTTATACTATTACATTTAATAATTGTAAAATTTAATAACAGAGATATTAAAATCATTAGCCTTGCGTTACTGGTAGGTTTAATTATTGACTCACTTTTTTTTCAGTTTAACTTAATTAATTACCAAGGGGGTATTCTGACACAATTAAAACTTGCTCCTTTATGGATATTAAGTATGTGGGCAGGTTTTTCAGTAACATTATTATATAGTTTAGATTCCATTAAAAAACGTTATTTCATTTCTGGTATGTTAGGGATGATTGGAGGTCCGCTATCTTATAATGCTGGAGTACAGATAGGCTCAATTACACTAAATGGTTTATTATCTTATGTGGCTTTAGCGATTGTTTGGGGTCTAATCATTCCTATTTTATTTTATTGTATTAATCACTTAGAGTCGAATGCCTAAATTGTTATTATTTATTTGTTTTACATTTATTTGTGCCTCTGATATTAATAATCAATTATTAGATTTTCTGTATGATGAAACTGGATGGGTGTTAGATGAAAATTTAGATGATAATAGTAAAATTTATGTTAAAGATAATAAATATGCTTCCTTACAAGCTGTCAAAATATCAAGAATTATAGATATAGAACCCAATAAAATTTTAAATATCATTAAAGATGTAAAAAATTATAATCAGATACTGAAAAACTCTCCAAATGTGAGTACTACATCTATATTATCTGATAATGATATTATTGCTAAGCAATATATATCAATACCTATTTTAAAAGATTTATACTATTTCTTTAAAATCTATGAGGCAAATAATAGAATTTATTGGGTCCTTGATAATCCTGATGATTATAAACAATATCATACATCTGGTTACCCTTTATCAATAGGGTGTGGTGGGTGGGATTATATCGATAATCTTGATGGCAGCTATACAATCAATTACAGATTAATTTTTGATATAGATGGCTATCCAAATTGGGCAATTAATTATTTGAATTATTATAGCTTAATTAATGTGTATAATGATGTGATAGCGGCCGCAAAAAAATAAAATCTATTGTAATTTTATAATTAAATTAACTATATGGAAGAACTAATCATTTTAATTATTGCAGCGTTTATTACCTCCTCTATTTCTGCTGTTTTAGGGATGGGTGGTGGTATTATCCTCCTAGGTATTATGGCTATTATTATTCCAGAGGGTTATAAAGTTATTGCGTTACATGGTATGGTGCAGCTTTTTAGTAATACAACAAGAACCTACGTTTTTAGACAGTACATCAAAACAAATTTAATTAAACAATTCTTTATTGGTGCGCTGATGGGTGTGTTTATATCTATAATAATTATTTTAATGCTGATTAATTATTTTAATGTTCAATCAGCTAATGAAATTAAAGTAGAAATGTTAAAACCATTCATTGGATTATTTATAGTCTGGTATTTATTTCTCAAGGGTCCTAAGAAAGAAAAAAAAGTGAATTCTTTTATTCCAGTGGGATTAATTGCTGGATTGAGCTCAATTTTTGTTGGAGCTGTTGGTCCTCTGATTGCTCCATTTTTTTTAGGTAACAAATTAACAAAAGAGAATATAATTGCCAATAAAGCAGCCAGCCAAATGATTACACATCTAAGCAAAATACCATTATTTATTTATTTTTTTAATATGAATTATAAAGCAGAGATAAATATTTTATTGCCATTAATTCTGGCGGTATATATCGGAACAAATTTTGGGAAAAAAATATTAAGTTTTATCCCAGAAGCTTTATTTAAAAAACTATTTAAACTAACTCTGTTTATTATTGCTGTGAGATTAATTTTAAATTATTGATTTAATAATTGATTAAAAATTGAATGCGTTTTATTTAATAATAAATCTACATCTTTAGAAGAGTATTCTGTAACATCAATGGGCTCCCCTACTTCAATATCTATAATACCAGGTTTGATATACCATCGATTTTTAGGTTTAAATTTAAAACCACCTTTAACAACAACTGGTAGAATAGGGGTCTGTGTATTAATAGCCATATGAAATCCACCTTTTTTAAAAGATTGGAGCCTACCATTTATTGTTCTAGTACCTTCTGGAAAGATTACTATATGATAACCTAAAGTTTTAATAATATGCTCTGCCTGTTTAATGGCTTCAATTGCCTTCGCATTATCTTTTCTATATACTGGAATTGCCTTAAATGATTTAAGCATTCTATTCCAAATAGGGATGTTAAAATTAAATGAAGCAAGAATAGCTGTATATTTACCCCTTAATGGCTGAACAGAAAAAAATACATCTGCAAATGAAGTATGATTCATCATAATAATATACTGACCATTTTTAGGGATTTTATTTTTCACCCTTACCCAAGCACCTAGAAAAAATAATTGTAATCGAGTAATAAAGGGTAAAGTAGGATATAATCGTTTGTGGCCAATTAAAATTGAAAATAGAATAATGTATAATCCAAAAATAATGAAATAAATTCCACCCAATAAATATAAAAAGATACTAATTATTCTTAACATGTGGCCTCATAAGTATTTAAAATTTTTGGAAAAATATAATGATTCGCTTTAGGAAATGGATAATCAGAAAATGCATTGGGATTAATCCATGTCCAATCATCTACTTGAAGACATTTAATAAAACCTTCAATATATTGACAATGATAGGCATGCAATGTGATTTTAAAATGAGAATATTGATGATTAACCTTAATAATAAATTTTTTAACTTTAATTGTAATACCTAGCTCTTCTTTTGCTTCTCTTTTAATACAATCCTCAATAGATTCATCATCCTGAATCTTTCCACCAGGAAATTCCCATAAGCCACCTAATAATTGATCTTTTTTTCTTTTTGTAATTAAGATTTTATCACCATGCCAAATCACTCCAACCCCAATATTATAATGTGGAATTATTTTTTTATTTTTACTTCTAACAGGAAATTTATCAGTTTGATTATTTTTAAAAGCTAAACAAAACATCGAAATTGGACAATTATTGCATTTAGGGTTACGTGGTTGACAAATCGTGCGCCCCAAATCCATTAACGCTTGATTAAAATCACCCGCTCTATCAGAGTTTATTTGTTGATCTAAAAAAGACTGCATTTTATTTAATGAAGATATTTTGAAATCAGATAAAGCTAATAATCGAGACATAATTCTTTTAACATTCCCATCAATTGCAGGTATAGGGTGACCAAATGCAATGGATGATATAGCTGATGCAGTATAATCTCCAATACCTTTTAAAGTTAATAGTTCTTGCTTTGTATCTGGTATTTGAGCACAATAATTTTCTATAATTTGTATGCATGCATCACGTAAATGTAAGGCTCTTCTATAGTAACCTAATCCTTCCCAATATTTAAAAATCTGTTCATCTGAAGCTTCTGCAACATCATGTAGGGTAGGAAATCTTTGAATCCAAGAATTATAAAATGGAATTACAGTGTTGACCTGCGTTTGTTGTAACATAATTTCTGAAACCCATATATGGTAAGGATTAGATGTATTCCTCCAAGGAAAAGAATATTTTTTTTGATCGTACCAATTAATAAGAATTTTATTAAATGTATTCATGAATTATATCAAACTTTGTCTATATAAATAAATATCCCAACTTAAATTTTCTAAATTATTTTTTATTTGATTGGATACTTTTAAATCATATTTCTCAATAATTTGTTCTAATGAAACAGATATTTCTAAATTAATAGAATTAGCAAGCGTGTTTCCTCTTTGAGATAAAAATAATTTAATGGATCGTTTATCATCGGGATTAGGCAATCGTTTAATCAGATTTTTTTTTTCGATTCTTTGGATATTACGAGTCATAGTACTGATATCAATTCCTAATTTTTCTGATAATTCAGAAAGAGTAATGCCATCAAATGGGATAGATAATAATACAAGTGTTTGGGATAATGTCAACTCAAACTTTGAGGATAATTGACGTACCAATGCAAAATATTGCAGACTTAATTCAGATAAATTTTCAACAACACTCATAGTTGTATATTACAAATAATAATTTAAAATATCATTATATATATTTTTTGCATAAATATATTTGTTTTTCACTATCTGCATTCAAAGCATTGCAATCATAATCTCCATAGATTTTTTGAATATCATAATTACAATCTGTAAGGATTCTATTTAATGTATCAGGAAACCACATACGCATATCAAAACTATAGCTAAATTTAGAAATATGATCTTTATCCATAAAGTCCCAATTTATGCGATTAACTTCTGTAAGAGCATTGTAATCAATTGATTCTAATATATTGAGTTTCTCATTTGTTTTAGAATGCATAAAATCCATAATATTATATTTATCTTGATTATCTCTATATAAAAAAGATACATCAGGAACAAATATATCAATAGCAAAAATTGTTTTAGAATCCATATGTAATTGAATAGTTTTTAAAGTATCTAATAAATCTTGATTAGTTAATAAATGTGCCAGTGAATTAAAACCTATAAAAATAAAATCAAAAGATTGATGGAAATTAAAATTTCTTATATCATCACAAATAATTTGCGAAGTGTCATATTTTTGTTCAGATATTTGATGATGAAAATAATCAATAAATGAGCTTGAAGAATCAATGCCATAATAATCAATTCCAGATTCAATTAACGCAAGACCAATACGACCTGTGCCACAACATAACTCAAGCACCTTTTTTGATTTTGTTTGTTTAATAATATGTTGCCAAAATTGTATATCATCTTTTTTCCACCACATAATATCATTATAAAAATCAGGGTCAGTATAAATTTGATTATTAATATATGTTTTACTCATTAAAAATATTATTTGTGAATTGAGAAATTTTAGAAAAAATTTCCTCTCTATCAGATGCTATAGGATCAAAAACATGATGACCTGTCTTATTTAAAATGAGAGTTGATAAATCAGGGGTAGTTAATAAATTCTTAATTAATTCATAATTTTCAAATAAAGCTGTTTTATCAATTTTAGAATGAATCAGTAATACAGGGCTAGAAATTTTATGAATTTTATTTCTCACCTTATCAACCATTTTACGCATCTCATTCAGTGCGATTAAAGGGTAATGTGTATAGCCATAAAAATCATGATTAATTATTTTTAATGCTTCAGGATCAAAGGTCTTTCGTTTAGGGATTTGAGTCTTGAATCTATGTAAAAATCTCACTAAAATTCTGACATTAAATTCATTTTTAAATTTAAACAAAGTGCCTGCTGCCACCACTCCATCTAATGGAAAAATTGTTCCTAAATGAAGTGCAATTACACCTCCCATACTTACCCCCATAACAATAACCTTATCACATGTTGTGTACATTGTGGCAATTTTTTGTTCCATAAAATTGAGCCATTCACTATGAGTAGTTAAATTGCAATCTTCAATTGAAGTGGCGTGACCAGGTAAATTGTCTGCCTGCACATAGTATCCTTGGTTAGCTAAATGCTGTGCAAGTTTTTTTACTTCATATGTAGTGCTGGAAAAACCATGAATAAGATATACTCCATTTTTTGCATTAGGATTAAACAAATAATTATTTTCATCGAAATTATTAGTATATGTATTATTGCTCATTATAAATTTTCTCTATCTGGTCTAAGCCTTTTATATTATGCATACTATGAAT
>MDTE01161910.1_pt1 | contig 11540 bp, 27 predicted proteins | sample 811231 | NCBI WGS metagenome assembly MDTE01 (sample SAMN05326651, study PRJNA326480) | marine metagenome | isolation source: seawater | place: Indian Ocean: Red Sea | collected 2010
GAGTATGCCATTACTAATTAGCAAATGCTACACTCACTGCTAATGATGTTGCTACACCTGTTAGTGTATCATCTGGAGCTTTTTGGATATAAGCAACTTCTCCAGCAGCTAGTGTCACGGTTGCTAGTGTAGTACCACCAGCATTCTTTTGTGTGATAACTTGTACACTTGTTTTGTTATTTAGTACTCTAACTAATTTAGCAAATCCAACATTAGATGCAGAACTTAAGTTGCCCTCTGAACCTAATAATTTTACTACTTGTGCCATTATTTTTTACCTCTACTATTTTTTATTTTTTGAACCTTTAGGTCTGCCTCTTTTCTTGGCAGGAGCTTTCTTTGCAGCTGGCTTTCTTCTTTTTCTTACAGGTTTTTTACCATCTACATAAGCCTCATTTACATCAGGTGTTGATGGGTCATCTGCAATATAATGACCTTTAGCATTTCTAGCTCTTTTTCCACTTGCTGGTTTTTCTTCACCAACAAATAATTTTTTTAACCAATTAAACATAATACCTCCATATTAATTAATTATATTTATACTTCTTCCAGCCGTTTCATTAACCTTTCGGCTCTACTTGTTACCTGACGGTACCATTTAGAATCACGACCTTCTTTTGCTGCCTCTTTCCAATCTCCGCACATTAATGCAGCATTGTGCTTCTTAAATTTGCTCAATCTAGTTCTACCCATATTGAACATCATGTTTGCGATGACTTGTTTTACCTCTTCTGGGTAACCATCAAATCCTTCGTGTAATATTTTACAATCCTCGATTACGACTGCTACATCTTTTTCAAAGCATTCGTTAACACGGCTCTCTGTGACAGGAGTGCCAACCGGAGCCCCCAGTTCTGGGTCTCCTTCAATAACGAGATGGCCAATACCGAATGTAGGATAACCAAGGTGGTCATTGTATATTTCATAAACCACTCCCTCATCAATTTTTAGTTGTTCTTTTAATTGTTCTATATTCATAGAGTATAAATTACTTGTTCTCATAACCATTATATTTCTCCTAAATGCTTAGTTATTTTTGATACTGCTGCTTGGAACTTAACATCACTTGGAATTGTTTCAAGCCATTGCATTAGTTTTTCATTATATGCTTTGTCATTTTCTACATCATGTGGGTGTATATGCTCATGCCAAACTTTATCTGTTTGCATATCGTCTGGTACAATCCAATTAAATGTTTCTTCAATATCTGCATCAGCTTCATAATCCAACATTTCTTCAGCTTTAGTTCCAAGTGACTTTGTATGGTCATCTGGGTCCTCTATATGCGAATGTTTTACCTTTGTTGGAACATTATTTGCTGCCCAACCTTTTATTTTAACATCAATTGATTTTACAATACCATCTTCTCTATTTTCGGTCCATAATTGAGGACCCCAAAATGTTATATCTCCGTAATCCATTAGAAACAATAACCTCCACCCCAAATTCTATATCCTCTGTGTCCCAGATATGTTGAATATACTAATGTATCTTCATAGCCAGACTTTTTAACAAAAACACCCAATTTAATACTAGAATAAGTTAATGAAGTAGAACATTCTGTATTATGACTGATACTAATAGGTCCTGTGTAAGAAGAAATAAGAGCCGAATTAGTTCCTGAATTTGGCCATGCAATATCACCTGTAGAGGAATTATTATTAGTTAAATTTGTAAAAAACATATTATAATTTCCAGTACCACCTGTATTACTTGGATATGTATCATTACCATTTGAATGTCCACTTGGCCAACCACTATTTGGTTCAGCTGGATTATAGGTACCAAGGAAGGTAGTAAAACCAAAAGGCCAAATGCCACCGCTTTGATGACAGTTTAAAACTATATACCAGGAATCAGGAATTACTGCAGTAGTTTCATCAAAAACTACATATGCTGCCTGATTATTAGTATAGCTACTACCATTATACTTATTTGCAGCATGAGTTGCTCTTGTATTATTACTCTGGTCTCTATGTACGTAACTATTTCTAGCATCTTTAATATAAAATCTCATATAATGAATTCTATTACCACTATTTGAACCAGCAAATGTATCAAAAACAACCTTAATTCTCCATTGTGCTGATGTACTAGGTTGATAACCACCACCATAATAATAGGAAGTTTTTGATGAATAATATCCAAAATTACTAGGTGGAGTTGTTCCAGAAGTCCATCTTGTTGTATCAGAATAAAAATCATCTGCATAACCAAGCATACTGGTACCGTCTACTCCTCCAATTGACCTGATAAAGACACCTGGATTTGTTGAACTGATTGTTCCAGCGCCACTAACTGGAACATATTCCTGATATCCATAATATTCTCGCATACCATAAGGTGCTGCAGAAGTATTAGCAACACCACCAGGCGGTGCTGTTCCTCCAGTCCATGCAGTAGAATTTTGACCGAGTGTAACTAGAGAGCCTGAATTAACGCCTGATACATTAGTATTAATTTCACCATCTGTGCTGGCGGCGGTCTGTATGCTCAAGTCGCCTGATGTTTTCATTCCCATTACTTAATTATCCCCGCAATTAGTTCTTCGAATTGTTCTACCTTTTCTACTCTCTTTGGCCAGTAGATATAATCTTTTTCTGGATTTTTCTTTAGGTTTGATAGTAGTGGTAATATAGAATTATATAATTTATTTAATTTATCCTCTAATTCTTCAGCCTTACCTGAAGTGGATTCTAATTTTTGACTTTGTTTTTGTACGACTTCCAATTCATCTTCGTCTACAGCTGTAAATCCAAAATCAAATTTATCTAAATCTATGTCTGACATACTTATTCCTCTATATGTTTATATTTATAATGTCTTGGTACTACTTTTGTCTTATCTACATGTATTTGTGTAATACCATGACTGGGAGTTTTTTTTCTAGGAAATATACTGTCCCATGCATTCTTAAATTGTTCATCACTTACCACTTGTGGTCTTCTTTTGCTTCCCTTACCCATAATTTAAAAATAAATATAATGCAGTTCCAATAAAAGCTATAGCTAAAAAAACACTTAAAATTTTTCTTCTAAATAGCTTCTTTTGTTTTTTTCTCCAAGCATCTAAATTAAGGACTTCTTTAATCCTTTCCAAATTTGTTTTCATTAGTTAAATACAACTCCGCCTCTACGCACTAACTCATTTTTAATTTTTTGTTTATCTTTTGGACGAGTATTATCTGCGTTGTACTTTTCTATTAAGTCAGCTTTACTAAATCCACGTATATATGGATGATGTGTTGTGACTTTTTTTGTTTGTCTATCAATATTTTTATACGACTTTCCTAATTTTATTGGCATAATATTCTCCTATTTTATTCTTTTCACGCTTCCTTTTAAATCAGCTAGATATGCAAACATTTCTACTGTAGGAAACTCTCTTTTCAAATCAAGTAATGCTTGTAAGTTTTCTTTATGGTCATCAAATAATCTTATTCTTGCATACTCACCAGTTTTTAAATACTTTCTAAAAATAATTTGTTTATTTTCAGCGCTTGACCCACTCATATTACCAGCTCTTTCTACATATACATCTTTCATTGGTAAACCATGAGATTCTAAAGTTTTAATAAAAAGCTTTTTATCGTCCATGTTAGCTCTTGCTGTGACAATAATAACTTTTGAACCTTTTCTTGTAGCATTTTTTATAATAGCTCTTGCCTTATTAACCATTCTACCAATTGGTGTAGCTGTTTGATAAAAAATTCTAGCTGATTTAAACTCTCCATAATCATATACTTCATTATTTCTAAGTTTATAAGTATTAAACTCCATTGGAGTTAAAGCTTTTGTCTTTCCAGTATTTGTATTTTTTACAATTACACGAGCTTTTGAAACAAATAAAGTATCATCAATGTCAAAGATAGTTAAACCTTTGCCAGCTCTTTCTGCTAAAAACTCGTTAAATTTTTTCATAGATATATTATACCATACTTTTTAAGTAATGTAAATATCTATTTATAATATTTTTATGTACAGTGGGTTTTTATTGCTTCAATTTTATCGTGTGCATCAGCTATCTTTTCAACTTCTTTTTCAATAGTTTCTACTATATCAATATGTTCTCCAATACCGACTGATTGTCTTGTATAAACTAATATGTTAGCTTTTGCTACTTCTATTTCTCCCTCTAATTTATCAATTAAAGCATTTAATAAAAAATGTGTTTCTGCCATATTATCTCCCAAATAATTTTCTTCTGTTATATTCGTTGATAGTATTTATTAATTCTTTTGTCCAGTTATCTCTGTCTTCTACAAAGACTTGTGGACCTTCATCTCCCGCAATACAAACAACTAATTGCTTTATAGGAATTCCAGTTCTTTCTTCCCACATGATAGCATAAGCTGAACACTGCATAAAGTAAGAGTCTATCCACTCTTTCTTTTTTAATTTACGAGATGTTTTCCAATCTATAATAGAATCAACGCCTTTCCATTGACCAACTAAATCTACTCTTCCAGCTAAACCTAAATGCTTAGAAAAAAGAGGAGCTTCTTGTTGGTAAACTTTAGTTACGCATTCATCTAATACAGGTTGTATATCTTTAAATGTTTGTATATTATGAGGCATTTCGTCTTTAATATACTCTGGGTCATTGGCTATATATTTTTCTATAATATTATGTACAGTTGTACCTCGTGTACTTGCAATACGAGATACTCTATTTGCTTCTTCCTCGCCTACACGCGCGCGCCACGCTTGTATTGCATGTTCAGACAATATTGATAATACTGTCGTTACTGAAGCGTATTTATTTCCTTCTGGGTCTGTGTAAAATCTACCTTTATCGCCTGTGACAGCTTCAAGGTCATTATATCCTAAATCAATAGGTTCATGTTTAAATTTCAATCCCATACTCCTGGTGCTAAACCATCATCAAACATATCATTAACTATTAGTTTCATTTGAGCTTTTGTTTGAAAGTAATAATATGTAAAATTTACGTTATAATCAACGCCTTGACTTTTACTACTATCGCTGCTATCTTCTATTATAAAGTAAGACCACAATCCTAAAAATTTATTGTGAAATACTCTAAAGTGTTTTCCTTTGGCTACTAACTCCATAACCTACATTACCTCTCAAAGCAAAATATAGACCACCTACATATAAACTTACATGTAAATAATCTTTATATATAACGTCCCATATATTTGCGGGACTTAATATCCATATAACACCAGTTGCTATACATGTCATTGTAATACCGCTAAATCTAGTAATTAAATCTCCTAACTCTTCAGTTAACCATCTAAACTTAGGAAATCTTCTACCTAATCTTGCTACAAAAAAATGTTTAGCGTGCCATGGTATTAAACCTAATATACCACCAACAATTAAACCAATTGCTGCACCTATCTCTCCCCATGTGACAAACCACCAAACAACATAAGGTAATCCCCATGCTTCTGCAACTGCTCCATCAACAGGTAATTTACTTAAACCTTGTTGCATAAACATAGCTGCTAATGGTATGCGTAAAAAGAATGTTGCTACATTTGCTGGTGCTTTAAACATTTTATTTAGTTTTTATATTATCCTTTAGTCTTGGTGGTAAACCTGATTTAATTCTTGATTGTACTTCTTTCCATCCATCACCTGCTTTTTTTAATACAGAACCTCCACCATCATAATCTATATTAGGGCCTTTAGAATAATATGTTTTAATATGTGGATTGTCTTTTAAGTATTTTACTTTTTCTTCATATTTCATAAACTTTTCAAAGACCTCATCGGTCTCAGTATTTTTAAATTCGTATGTTGGCACTATAATATTCTCTCTAATCTTTTTACTGTGGATTCTACATCAGTACATAAATAATTGAATACATACCAATGTAAAAAATTTCTACTTTCTTTTTTATTAAACCATTCTAAATTATCTATATAATTATTTATGCGTGTTAATATTCTTAAATCTTTTGTTATCCAATGGTAATCAGGATATCCATAAGATATAATTGGAACATCATGCATCATACATTCAATTCCAGCTGTTGAATTATCTATAATAGCTACTTTTGTTTTTGGTAATATACTATGTATTGATTGATAGCCAGTAATTACTACATGTCCTGCATCTTCCCATTGTTTTACAAGTACTGGATTTTTATATCTTGGATGCAATTTGATTACAACATTTCTCCCTTGTAATTTATCAACAATCATTTTTAATTTTACTATATGGTCGCCAAATCCAAATCCATGTACAGTTTCATCATCTGGCATTTGGCCAATAACTAATATATGGTTATCCGGTATATCCTTCGAATCTTTCCATTTTAATAAAATAGAATCGTCCCATTTATTAGCTCTTCTTTTTATCATGTCTTGAATTAAACTACGTAATTTACATTCAGTTAAATCATTACTTAAAACATAATCGGGTTTATTAAATGTAATTTTAGAAGAGTTTGCATATCCCCATGTACATATTTGAAAATGTTTACTTGTTGGTGCTGTTGGTTTTATTATATACATTCTACGTAATTGTTCTTCATTACACATATGATTGTAAAAATGTATATCAGCTGGATTATCTTCTGCTACTTCACTATGGCCTAAAACTTTCATAGCATCACGAACAACATCATAGTATCTACCCATGTTGTCAAACTTTTTATCGTGAAACTTAAATAGCATTAAACCATTTTGGTACTGGACGTTTTGTCCAATCCATTTTAAACCTATATTGCTTTGTATGATAAAAAGCTCGATAAGATTCTACTGCATCTTCTTTTATACATTCAGGATTAGAACCCATAGCTAATTTAAATGGAGTCATTTTTTTAACTGGTATATTATCAGGTAATTGTTCTAAAGCTTTTCTAAGTTTAGTATCAGTAGAATGTATTTTACTATAACGATAAGTATATTCATCGCATAAAGCGGCAAAATGTAAATAATGCCAGCGATAATTATGTATAGATTCTCTTGTCCATATTGTACAAGGATGATTGAAATGACATGCTCGATATAGTATATTTTCTCTTTCATCTGGTAATTCAAAGTATTTTGCCATTGTTTTACCTGATGTAGATGGTCTTCTAGTTTCTTTACCATCTAACATACGATGAACTGTTGAAAGCATTTGTGCTGATTCAACAATCATTTTAACTACATGTTTATCACATTGTTCTTGTGCCGCAAGTATAGGGTCTTTGTTTATAATAAATAAATTCATTTTTTCTTTTTTATATCTTTAAGCCACTTTGCACCATCACGTTCTGCATCAATAAATATTGCATTTGTAAATCCAACTGGTAATACTACTGCAATATGAACTATAATACTCGTAACGATATCATATCCTAGCCAACCCATATAATAAGCTGCTACAAATCCAAAGTATACACTCCACATTGTAAAAAGTACAAGTGTAAAGTATAATTGTAAACTTGGGTCTGCAATATAACGTAATGGATTGTATCGATTGTCCATGACAAGTCTCCAACAATCAACAACCCATGCCAATAATTTTAATAATTTAGTTTTCATAATATATATTATAACAAATTTTTAGTGTTTTGTAAACAGTTATCTTACAATTAAATCAGGAAAAGCATCTTTAACTAATTTTTTAGTAATGCCTTTATATTTCATTTTTTTATCTTTAGCTGCAATAAGCAATTCAGCTTCTTCAGCATGTAATGATTCAAGCAAATTTAAAAACAAACTTTCTCTTTTTAAAGGCTGTAAATCATTTGCTATTGGTCCTTTAAAGAAATACTTAAATTGTGTATAAGCTTTATTCAATATAGTATATTGATAATCTTTAGGAGCATCATCCTGTCTATAACTAGGAGCTCCAGCTGGTAAAGCAGGTACGACAGTTTCATCATAGTTTATTCTAAGTATGTCTGTAAGACCTGGTGATTTATTGAGTTGTAAGAATTTAATCCTTTCATCTCTTTTTACGATTTTGCCTGCTTCAGTCAGGACTTCTGATATTAATTTTCTAGCCATTATAAAATTCCTCCACGACTTCAATTAAATGATTACATCTTTTCTTTATTAAATAATTCAATACTTTCATATTTGGCGTTTTTGATTGCCCGTTAAAATTATTTATAATACTTTCTTGTATGTTTTCTGGTATGTCAGTTAAGTCAATAAGCTTTTTATTTCTTTGATAATTACGGTATGTATCTTCATCCATATTATCTCTTAAATTATCAGCATTTTCTAACCAGTTATCAATCCTAGTTTGTCTTAATGGTGTTTGATGATTTTCACTTATAAATGTATCATCAGCTGATAAAACATTTGGTACACCATCACCACTATCTCCTCTCATTATATGATTAAATAAATAAGTTCTTGGGTTTTTATCTGTGACAAATTTCTTTTGTATAGGTGACCATTGTTTTACATTTTTATATTTTTGTAGTTGTATAAAGTCTTTATCAGAAGATATAATCATTACTGGTTCATCCATACCAAATTCTTGTGTTTGCATAGTAAGTGTACCAATAATATCATCAGCCTCTACACCTTCCATGTGGATAACCTTATATGGTAAATAGTCTCTTATTTCATCTCTTACTGTATGTAATATTCTAAATATCTCATTCCAATCTTGGTCTGATTCATCTCTATTTTTTCTACGGTGAGCTTTATATTCGGGGAAGAAATCTTTTCTCCAGGTGTTCATACCATCAGCACATATAACAACTTGACCATATTCATCTCTATGTTTTTTATTATACATACGAATACTGTTAAGTATCATATGCCTTATCATACTTTCATCATTTAGTTTTTGCACTATTATATTGCTAAGTGCTATTTGGCTGTAATCAATCAATATCATAATAATCTCCTATCTTCATAAATACATACGGTATTACTGCAACTGCTATAATGAATAAACTAATAAATGTTATTAGTTCACATACATTTTCAAACGGGGCCATCATCGTCATCATCTCCTTCAGGGTCAAAGTCTGGCTCAAAAGTAAATTCTAATTCTCCATCTTCTGGTACAAATGTATATAAATCTTTTTGTGCTTTTTCGTTAATGAGAATCATTTCTTTTATTTTGACATAAGCATTATCAAGTGTTTGTTGTAATCCATGTTGAATGCCATAGTATCTATTAAACATTGCATTTAATAAATTAACTATAACAAACATATCTCTTGATTCTTGAATAGTTTCATTTCTAAAATCCATTTCCATTAATCCTTCGCTTACTTGGCCAGTTTTAATAAACTCTTCAAGTACTTCCATAAGGTAATGAGAACATTCAACACATTCATTACTTAATCTATCTAAGTTTTGAGCTTCTTTTTTTATATCCTGTTCCTCTTTAGTTGGAAAAGGAATAACATTATCTTTATATTTTTTCATATAGTATATATTATAACATACTTTTAGTCATTTGTAAACAAGTTTTTCACACTTTTTGAACCTATCCTACAATTGATTATACCATTATAATAATTTTCATTTAACAATACTTCTCTATCAAATTGTTCTTTTGTTTCCATATATGCGCACTCTCCTTTAGTTTTACATAGATGTAATATTTCTCTGTAAAACATATCTTGTCCGCATTTTTCTACATCTTCTTGTAAATGTTTATTTGAACCCCAATAATCTCTCCAATCAGATTCAACTTTTAATTTTTTTCTACGTTTTCTTGTTTTAGTTATAGGGAGTGTTTTAGCTTTCCAAAAGAATTTTTTACCGATATACTTTTTATTTGTGGCTCTATTTGTTATACAATAGACAAATCCATATAAATCAGAAGGTGTAAAATCTTCTGGTGGATTATATTCTCGTCCTTGATATGTCCATTTCATGGTAAGAATATAAGCATTAATATACTCCATATAAATGCAGCATACAATGGTGAAAAGTTTAAGTGAAAGTTTTTATCAAATTTATTCATAGTCATTAAAGTCTAATTCATCAGCATCATCATCAGTAGGTTCACCACAATGAGGACAAAAATTAATTTTAAGTTCTCTATCGTCAGGCTTAATTACTATTCGAGAATAGCAATATTCGCATTCCAATATCATTGCAAATAAGCCTCTAAATCTGTGTACCCTCCGATTTTTTCACCGTCAACTATAATTTGTGGAAAGGTTCTTGCACCTGGAAATGTTTCTATCATTTCTTCTCTACCAAAATCTGTACCTAAAGATTTATAAGTATATTCTAATCCTTTTTGTTCACATAAAGCTTTTGCTCTATCACAAAATGGACATTGTGGTTTTCCATATATTTCTATCATTTCATTGTTTCCTCAATAAATTTACTTATAGTATCTATATCTCCATCAGATAACATTGAAGCTTGAGCCCACATTGTAGAACTCATATTTCCTACTTCTTCTCTATTTTTGTACGCATATAACTTTTCAGAAATATACGATGCATCTCGTCCGGCAAGTTTGGGAAAGACTCCCATTCCCTCACCCTTTTGTCCGTGGCATGCGGCGCAACCGGCCCAAAGTCCTTTAATGGAACTGAATGGGTCTGATTGAGCTGCGACTTGTTTTTTCTGCTCAATCTGAGCTGGTGTACCATTTTCTTCAACATATTTAACATAACAATCTCCCGTACAACTATGTGCACTACTATATCCTTTATACTCTAAATTATCATATGTGATTGCTATTGTACCAAATACAAAGCCACATATACCTATTAATAAATAAAATGCGTCGTTCATTTAAATGCTTGTCCTATAATATAAAAAGCCATTAACATACCACCAAAAACAAATAACTGTACAAATGCCATAAAGGCAACTAAAGGTAATTGTTTTTCAGCCCACCAATTTAATTCTGTTTCTTGCCATTCTTCAAATTGTTCAGGCGTGGCATCGGCTGGTTTGTTTAAATTTAATTGCAGTTGCGTTTCATAACCTGACATTACATTAGCGGCATCATCAACTGCGCTTGGTCTTTTCCACGAATCTGGACTCATAATGATAATCCTTTTAATGTTTTATCGTCAACGTCTTGTTTAACTCCACCAACAACATAAGAACTTATCTCAGTTTCTTGTGGAGCAACTTGTACGTTTCCGCCTGATATCCATTTTTCCGTCCATGGTAATGGATTCATTTGTGTAACTGTATATGGACAAGGTAAACCTAATGCTCTCATTCGTTTGCAACCTATCCATTCTACATAGTTTTCTAAGATTGATTCATTTAATCCAATCATTGAACCATCTTTAAATAAAAATCTAGCCCAAGCTTTTTCTTGTTCAATAACATCTACAAATAGTTTTACTATTGTATCTTCATTTTGCTTAGCTATCTTTTGATAATCTTTATCTTCTTTAATCATATTTTTTAACATGACTGTTGTAGAAGCTAAATGTGTATTCTCATCTCTTGCAATAAATTTAATTATTTTAGCATTGCCTTCCATTTTTTTAAGCTCAGCGAATGCCCAACTGCAGGCGAAGGATACATAAAAACGTATTCCTTCTAGAGCATTCGCTGAAAGCATCGCCATATATAAAGACCTTTTATGCTGCATTTTATTAGTTGCTGTATTATTGTCATGAA
>MDTE01092925.1_pt1 | contig 11539 bp, 14 predicted proteins | sample 811231 | NCBI WGS metagenome assembly MDTE01 (sample SAMN05326651, study PRJNA326480) | marine metagenome | isolation source: seawater | place: Indian Ocean: Red Sea | collected 2010
ACAATCGTTCTCGTTAATCGTCTCAAATCCCCCTTACATAGCTAATGGCGAAGACCTGCCAGTAGAGGTATTACATTGGGAGCCTCACATCGCTCTATATGCGGGGGTAAAGGGAACCGAACACATTGAAACAATACTTACAGAGGCAAGAAGATGGTTAAAGCAGAATGGAAATGTTGCTATAGAAATGGCCCCTCATCAAATTGATTTAATGTCAGCAAAAGCTGAAAAAATCGGATACTCAAATATTGAAGTGCATAACGACCTATCCCAAAGACCTCGAGTGATGAGTTGCACATGGAAATAATAGATCTCTCTGATAATAGAGAAGTAGCAATTGAGCAGTCAGTGCACGCCTTGCTCTCAAGCGAAGTGGTTATTCTCCCGACAGATACTGTCTATGGGATAGCGGCGCTTCCAAAATTTCCCTCTGCTATTGAAAAAATCTTTGTACTAAAAGCTCGGCCTTTAACGATGGACTTGCCCTTGCTTCTCAGCGGGCCAGAACAAATTAGCGAAACTAGTTCCTTTCAGAGTTCAGCACTGACCGCGTTGACTGAGGCTTTTTGGCCGGGACCTCTGACGCTAATCTTGCCGGACGCGTCGCATAGTGCTGAGAGAGCCACTAATCGGAAGCGGACGATAGCAGTGCGATGTCCAGACCATGATTTCGTTCGGGAAGTGGCCTCTAGAACCGGTCCAATTGCAGCAACCAGTGCGAATATTCATGGGCAACCTACGCCGGCGACACTTATTGAAATCGCCAGTGATTTTACTATGGTCCCACTCGGAATCGACGATGGAGAATGCGATCATGGGCTAGCATCAACGATTCTTGATTTAACAAAGGATAAGCCTGAGGTCATCCGCGAAGGCCCTGTAGATAAGGAGATGATTAGCAAGGTGATGCAAGAGCGGTTGGGGCATTAAAACAACGGATGTTATTTTCGTAATTGCATCACATCCTTTGGGTAACCGAACTACCGTCTAATCCATGGAACAATACGTCGCCGAAGAAAGAATCGCAGTAGGAAGCGACCACGCAGGTCTATCTCTGAAACTCAATCTCGTTACGTATCTCGAAGAGTTAGGCCATGATGTAATTGACATGGGTACGCACACCCCAGATCGCGTAGATTATCCAGACTACGGAGCAGCAGTTGGTCGAGCAGTTGCTGGAGGCGAAGCTGATATTGGATTATTGGTTTGCGGCAGTGGTATTGGTATAGGCATCGCAGCGAACAAGATTCCTGGGATCAGGGCGGCCACAGTTCATGACGCTACCTCGGCACATCTCGCGAGAGAGCACAACGATGCGAATATCATTTGCATGGGAGAGCGACTAATCGGCCCTGAAGTCGCTATTGAGGCTCTTTGGGCTTTTCTTAATGCACGATTCGAAGGTGGTCGACACGAAGGTCGAGTCAGAAAAATAGATGACCTACTTAAATGAATTAGCAGTTACCTGAAGAGGGGTGTCATCAGAAAAGATTGATTTCAGGATATAGCGGGTTCTTATCAAGGATTTCGCTGCAGCGATTCCGATTCACTTCTTTCACTGAATTAGGTAGGTCATATTTAGCCTGTGAGATTCCTCCAGAAGCCGCAGCTGCAGCTTCCGTAGACTGCAATGTTGAGCAAATAATATCTGCGATCTCATCCATATCGTCATTATCCATGCCAACACTTGTTAAAGCTGGGGTTCCTAAACGAATACCGGACGTGTACCATGCGCCGTTCGGATCAAATGGTATGGAATTTCGGTTTACAACCACCCCTGATTCTTCCAAAGCACTTTCAGCTTGCCTTCCTGTAAGACCAAAACTTCGAACATCAACCAAAACCAGATGATTCTCAGTACCATCAGTTACTAGTCGCCCTCCACGCTTCTTAATACCTTCTGCAAGAGCATTTGCATTATCAACTACCTGCCGTGCGTAAGACTGGAACGAATCAGTTTTCGCTTCAGCAAATGCTACGGCTTTAGCTGCCATAACATTCGCGAGAGGACCTCCGAGGACCATAGGGCACCCCTTATCTATAAACTCCGCCAAGTCAGGTTCATTCGACAATACAATTCCACCCCGCGGTCCGCGGAGCGATTTATGGGTTGTGGAAGTCACGATGTGGGAATGCGGGATCGGATCAAAATCCCCTGTAAAGACCTTCCCTGCCACAAGTCCAGCAAAGTGAGCCATATCAACCATTAGAACAGCACCAACGGCATCTGCTATCTCCCGCATTTTCGCAAAGTTTACCTTCCGAGGATGTGCCGAGTAACCAGCGACAATGACCAAAGGCCGAAATTCTTCAGCAAGATCCCTGATTGCTGAGTAGTCCAACTGCTCAGTTTCAGGATCCACTCCGTAAGACCGCTGGTCGAATAGCTTTCCGGAAATATTGGGTCTGAAGCCATGAGTTAGATGCCCGCCAGCATCCAGAGACATCCCGATCATTCGCTGCTCGCCGAAAGACTTCCGAAGGGCACCCCAGTCTTCGTTAGTTAGGTCGTTAACGTGCTTAACGTCATGGTCAATGAGAAAAGGCGCTTCGACTCTGTATGCGAGTATCGACCAGAAAGCGACCAAGTTAGCGTCTATTCCAGAATGCGGCTGTACATACGCATACCGAGACCCAAACAGGTCTTTCGCGTGGTTGCAAGCCAAGGTTTCCACCTCGTCAACAAATTCACATCCCGCATAGAACCTGTGCCCCGGTGTACCTTCGGCGTATTTGTCGCTAAACCAATTGCCCATTGCAAGCAATACAGCCGGAGAGGCGTAGTTCTCAGAAGCGATTAGCTTCAACTGGCTGCGTTGGTTTGCCAATTCGTCTCGGATGAACTCAGCTATTAGTGGCTCGCTTCTTTCAATGATGCTAAGACCGTACGAAAATGCTTTTGATTCATCAGGGACGTCATCTCCGGTGGTCATCGGATCCATATTCTCTCCTTGTACAACTAATGATCGTAGTAGCTATGCCGGATCCTAGTGGAACCAGTTCAAAGTTTGATAGATTGCCTAAGTGATTCCAAAACGAGCCCAAAATTCGTTTCAAAGTAAAGGAGCCACGAAGTAGTGGCAAAGCCAGTTAAAGCTCTTGAGGCAGCTGAAGATGGTGTTGTGGCAGCATTTGAGCTTGTCCTTACGCCGGCCCTGTTTGGGTTTTTTGGATACTTACTTGACCAATGGTTAGGGACAAGCCCTCTGTTCCTAGTGATCTTGGCTGCGGTGGTTGCGGTTTATGAGGTCTGGAAGCTTTGGTACACATACACAAACAAGATGAAATCGTATGAGGAAGCATTACCTGACGCGAAGGGCGCAAATGAATAGTGAAACGAATACATATGATGGTGCTCCAGAGCGTGAAGTAGCAGCAGATCTATTCCGAAGGGGAGTACTGATCTCACCGCTACTACTAGTCCTTTGCCTGATCTTCTCGGGCCTAGGAGGGCTAGCTTGCGGAGCTATAGCGCTGGGTATCGTCCTAGCAAATTTTCTAGCGGGAGCGTGGGTCATTGAATGGGCGGTAAGAATCTCCCCCCAGTTGCTTATGGGAGCTGTCCTAGGAGGGTTCATCATAAGGATGGGAGTTATCACTGGCGTCGTTTTGCCCATCCGGAACGCTAATTGGTTCGAAATCATTCCCTTTGCCGGAGTCTTAATTTTTCTGCATTTAGGCCTTTTGATTTGGGAAATGCGTTATGTTTCTGCAACGCTTAGTTATCCGGGCTTAAAGCCGCGCTAAAGAGACAAAAGCAGAAAAAAAGTCTAGGTTAGGAGTCGTGTTTAAATTGAACATACTGGCACTCGATTTCCCTCCAGTGAGCCATTTGTTTGAATGGCCTGATTTTGCCTTTGATGGAACACCACTGGCGATGAATAAGACGGTTCTGGTCTATCTATTTGCTTTTGCTCTAACACTCGGGCTTTTTCTTTTAGCTGGATCTAAAAAAAGCCTTGTGCCGCGAGGTATCTCACATGTCGCCGAGGGAGGAATTAATTTCGTTCAGGACAGCATAGTCATGCAGACAATGGGATCTGAGGGGAAAAAGTATGTTCCCTTCCTGACAACAATGTTTTTCTTCATTTTTTTCTCAAATATCTTTGAGGTGATTCCCTTTATTCAATTCCCCGCGAATGCCAGGATGGCAGTACCGATAGCAATGGCGCTGATGGTTTGGGTAATTTACAACTTCTTAGGCGTTAAGAATCAGGGGTTCTTCGGCTATATCAAAAATAGCCTCTTCCCCCCCGGAGTTCCTAAGGCGCTTTATTTGATCGTCACACCTATCGAGTTTTTCTCGGTATTTATAATTAGACCACTTTCGTTAGCGATTCGGTTGTGGGCCAACATGGTTGCTGGCCACCTCCTTCTCGTAACGTTTGCTGTCCTCTCAGCCACGCTATGGGACAGCACATACGTCGGGGCTGTAGCTCCGGCAGCAATGCTAATACTGATGACTGGTTTCGAGATTCTTGTATCGTTTCTCCAAGCCTTCATCTTTACAATCCTCACCGCCGTATATATGGGCGGTGCTATACACCCAGAACACTAGGAGTAACAGTGCTCAGCTTAATTGCATCAACAATAAATATCCTCGCCGCAGCAGTAACAGAAGGTGAAGGTCTTAAAGCCATCGGCGCAGGTCTTGGCTACGGACTCGCAGCTATCGGCCCAGGCGTAGGTATCGGTATCGTCGTCGGAGCAGCAATCGACGCAATGACCCGTCAGCCCGAGTCGGCAGGAACGGCAAGGACAACAATGTTCTTGGGAATAGCGTTCACCGAAGCTCTCGCGCTTATCGGTTTCGTTGTGTTTATTTTGCTACTCCCATAAGTAAACCGAAAACCCCGAGGGAAAAAATTATGAAGAAACGATTGTTAATTACGTCCACATTGACTGGCATACTTTTGGTGTTTGGTATGGCTGGAAGCGCTGCGGCGAGCGGTGAAAGTTTGGGAAAGTGTTCAGTAGATGAGTACGCAGAAAAATTTGGAGCAGCCGAATTAACACCCGAAAACATCAGCGATGAAGCGTCAATTGAAGCTATCGGCGAGATTTTCGATGGATGTATTGAAGCTCCTAGCCCGATTATTCCGGAAATAAATGAAGTTATCTGGGGTGGAGGGGCTTTCGTTGTGCTTCTTGCTCTCATGCTATGGAAGGGCTTTCCTGCTGTACAAAAGATAATGAATCAGCGTTCAGAAAAAATAGCGTCAGACCTTGATGAAGCAGATAAGGCAAAAACAGATGCTCAAGCTGTTAAAAGCCAGTATGAGGCTGAATTAGCTGATGCGAAATCAGCTGCTGCAGCTGTACTTGAGGAAGCGCGTCAACAAGCAGAAGTCCTACGAAGCGATTTACAGGCACGTGCAGAAACAGAAATATCTGAAATGAAAGCGCAAGCAGCCTCAGATATTGAAGCGGCCCGTGAAAGAGCGATGGGCGACCTTCAAAGCGAGGTCGCTGATATAGTAGTCGGTGCTGCTGAAAGAGTCGTAGAGGCAAACCTCGACGCTGAAGCCCAAGCACGCCTTATTGATAATTACATCAACCAAGTTGGCTCGAACTAGCAGGCGGGTGAGGACTGATGGCAGACGATAAAATCAACAGCTACGCACAGGCAATACTGGCTGTGTCAGCTGCTGAAGGGAATGGAACTCAGGTTGAGGACGAACTCCACAGGTTCGCCCAACTACTTGAAGGTTCAGATGAATTACAAACCACGCTTAGCGATTCAAGTGTTCCAGCAGGCCGACGTCAGCAAATTGTTGAAGATCTCCTTGACGGTCAAGTTACCCAAACTACAGTGGCGCTCATTTCTATGCTCGTTGCTGCAGGAAAAGGAGCAGATATAAAAAATATTGCTAAACGAGTAGCTGACCTTGCCGCAGAAACTCGGGGGAAAGCAGTTGCTGAAGTTTTCTCTGTCGTTGAATTAACCGACGATCAGCAGTCAAGACTGGCAACAGCCCTTAAGTCAGCAACCGGGAAAGATGTAGAAATGAAAGTCATCATAGATGAATCAGTGATGGGAGGTCTGCTAGTGCAGATCGAAGATGAAGTAATTGATGGAACAGTCCGTACGAGACTCAAGCAACTGCGAGAGGCATTTTAGATATGGCAGAACTCACTATAAACACGAAAGATATAGCATCAGCTATACGCAAGAATTTAGATGGGTTTGAACCATCCGTTGCGTCTGGCCAAGTAGGACGAGTAGTTGAGGTAGGTGATGGTATCGCTCGAGTGTCAGGTTTACCTGACGCTGCAGTCAATGAGATGCTTCAATTTGAGGGTGGCATAGTAGGCCTTGCCCTGAACCTTGATGAAGAAACTATTGGAGCAGTTGTTCTTGGAGAGACAACCGACATCGAAGAAGGACAACCTGTTCGTTCTACTGGAGAGATTCTATCAATGCCGGTAGGCGATGCAATGTTGGGACGAGTCGTGAACGCCCTCGGTGAACCCATTGATGGGAAAGGCGCCATTTCAGGCTCCCAAACACGAAGAATGGAAGTGCAAGCACCAGGTATTACAGGCCGTAAACCCGTCCATGAGCCGATGCAAACAGGCATTAAAGCAATTGACTCACTTATCCCAATCGGGAGAGGGCAACGAGAACTTATCATCGGTGACCGAAAAACAGGGAAAACAACCATTGCTATCGACACAATCATTAACCAAAAAGGTCTTGGAGTTAAGTGCATCTACGTGGCTATCGGGCAAAAGGCCTCAACCGTGGCCCAAACTGTTGCAACCTTAGAAGAATTTGGTGCTCTTGAGTACACAGTTGTCGTAGTCGCACCCGCTTCTGATCCTGCACCGTTCAAATACTTAGCCCCATATGCAGGTTGCGCTGTCGGCCAACATTGGATGGATAACGGAGAGCACGCCCTCGTTGTGTACGATGACCTCTCCAAACAAGCCGAAGCATATAGGCAAATGGCTTTACTCCTTCGTCGACCGCCAGGCCGTGAAGCCTACCCTGGTGACGTTTTCTACCTCCATAGTCGGCTACTGGAGAGAGCTGCGAAGCTAAGTGATGAGCTTGGAGCTGGAAGCTTGACCGCTCTCCCTGTGATTGAGACAAAAGCTGGAGATGTTTCCGCGTATATACCCACAAATGTGATTTCTATCACTGATGGCCAAATCTTCCTTCAGGATGACTTATTCAAATCAGGCGTTCGACCAGCCGTTGACGTAGGTATTTCAGTTTCCCGTGTAGGGTCAGCCGCGCAGATTAAAGCAATGAAAACAGCTGTTGGAACTCTCAAATCAGACCTGCAGCAATTCCGAGAGCTAGAATCTTTCGCTGCCTTCGGGTCCGACTTAGATGCTGTTTCCCAAGCCCAACTTGACCGAGGTTACCGGCTAACGGAACTCCTCAAACAAGGCATAAATTCTCCAATGAAAGTTGAGGAACAAGTTGTTTCGCTTTTCGCTGGGACACAAGGTTACCTTGACAATATCTCAGTAGACGATGTTGGGCGTTTCGAGGAAGGACTTCTTGATCTCGTAAAATCCCAACACTCTGGCCTGCTTGCTGACATCGTTTCCTCAGGAACAGTTGATGAAGAAACCCTCAATTCAATAATTAGCTCATATTCTGAGAACTTTGAAAGCTCAGACCAGAATGATGGTGTTTCCCCAGAAGCTCAGGAACAACCTGATGCGGAAACTGCAATGGTTGACTCAGATATAACTCTTCCCGAGACTGATATAGCTCGCGGTGAGGAAAACGAGGGCTAGATAAATGCCAGGCGGCCAGGAACGTACTCTCCGTCGGCGGATCAATTCGGTCCAGTCTACGAAACAAATAACTCGCGCTATGGAATTGATAGCAGCAACTCGAGTTGTGAAAGCTATGACTCGGGCGAATGCAGCACGGCCATATGCTGCGAAAATGACAGGAGTCATTGAAGATCTGGCTTCAGGGGGCGTTGGAGTAGATGACCCACTCTTACGATCAGGAGACACAATCAAATCAGTCGGGTTTGTCGTCATCACATCCGACAGGGGTTTAGCCGGGGCTTACAACTCTGCGGTGATCAAAGCAGCAGAAAAAGAAGTAATGGCAGCACAAACCGAAGGAAAGCAATACAAACTCATTCTTATCGGGAAAAAAGCCGAAGATTATTTCAAATTCCGAAACTATGAAATAGAAGCTGCATTCTCTGGGATGACGGACACTCCTTCATATGAAGATGCACGAAAAATAGCCACCACCGTTCGCGACATCTTTATCGCAGAAGAAGTTGACCAAGTCATTTTGGCATATCAAGAATTTATTTCAATGGGAACCCAAAGAGTTGCAGTAAGAAAATTTCTCCCACTGGAATCAATGGAAACAGTGGCTTCAGCAGGCAGTGGCGATGCTGAATCACGAGCACTGTTTGAATTTGAACCATCACCAGAGGGAGTTCTTTCAGCTCTGCTCCCACGTTATGTTGAATCACGACTTTATTCGGCGTTACTTGACGCATCAGCATCTGAACATGCGAATCGTCAGCGAGCTATGAAAGCCGCTACTGATAACGCTGAAGAATTGATAACGAAACTCAGTCGAGCTTTGAATAGAGCACGTCAAGATGCCATCACCACAGAAATTATGGAAATTGTTGGTGGAGCTGAAGCACTCGGTGATGGAAGCGATGAAAAAAACACAACCGAAAAATACGAAGAAACACAAATAACGGTATAAGTCTAATGACCTTTGCCTAGGAGCAGAAATGACAGTTACAGAACCAAATACAGCAACTAAAGATGGGAAAGTGGTCTCAATAGCAGGACCTGTTATCGATGTTGAATTCCCTGAAGACAATCTTCCAGAGATCAATTCAGCGTTAGCTTTTGATCTAATAGTTGATGGCGAAACGATCACAGTTTACGCAGAAGTAGCTCAACAGATCGGAGATAGCAGAGTCAGGGCTATTTCTCTAAAGCCAACTGATGGACTGAAGAGAGGAACCGCTGTTCGTAACACCGGCGCAGGAATCCAAGTCCCAGTCGGAGATGTAACGTTGGGTCACGTATGGAACGTCATCGGAGAGCCATTGGATGTGGACGCTTCAACCCTTGACATTGATGAAAAATGGGAAATTCACCGTCCAGCGCCTTCCTTTGACAGTCTTGAACCATCCGCAAACATGTTCGAAACTGGTATCAAAGTTATTGACCTTCTAACTCCATATAAAGAAGGTGGAAAAATCGGCTTATTCGGTGGTGCTGGAGTAGGAAAAACAGTTCTTATCACCGAAATGATCAACCGTGTTGCTACACAACACGGAGGTGTTTCAGTGTTCGCTGGGGTAGGAGAGCGGACACGTGAGGGAACAGATCTCTTTTTAGAAATGGAAGAATCCGGCGTTCTTGATAAAGCAGCTTTGGTATTTGGCCAAATGGATGAGCCACCTGGAGTGCGACTAAGAATAGCTCTTGCGGGTGTGACGATGGCAGAATACTTCCGAGATGTCCAAAATCAGGATGTGCTTCTCTTTATCGACAATATCTTCCGATTTGTACAAGCAGGTTCCGAAGTATCTACCCTCCTCGGGCGTATGCCTTCAGCTGTTGGATACCAACCAACGCTCGCTGATGAGATGGGAGAACTGCAAGAAAGAATTACATCCACACGAGGAAAATCGATCACGTCACTGCAGGCAGTGTATGTTCCAGCTGATGACTACACTGACCCCGCTCCGTTCACATCATTTACGCACTTTGATGGGACGACAGAATTGAGCAGAGACATAGCATCTCTAGGTATTTATCCAGCTGTAGACCCGCTCGCATCAACATCTACCATTCTCACCCCAGAGGTCGTAGGCGATAGACACTATAACGTAGCTCGACGCGTACAAGAAGTACTTCAGAGGTATAAGGAATTGCAAGATATTATTGCGATTCTTGGTTTAGATGAACTCTCAGAAGAGGATCGAATTACCGTTGATCGAGCACGAAAAGTAGAAAGATTCCTCTCTCAACCCATGTTCGTTGCCGAAATCTTCACTGGTCAACCCGGTGTTTTCACAAGCATTGATGACACGGTGTCATCATTTGAAGCCCTAGTTCAAGGTGACCTAGATCACCTCCCCGAACAAGCCTTCTACATGGTAGGTGGCGCTGAAGAGGTTGAGCGAAAAGCTGCAGAACTTGAAGCTGAAGCGTAACCTAAGGTTTGCTGTAGATAGGAGCGCATAAGATGCCTTTGCGAGTGGAATTAGTATCTCCCGAAAGAATCGTATATGAGGGTGATGCTGACCTTGTCATTGCGAGAACCAGCGATGGAGAGATCGGATTTCAGCCTGGACATGTACCTTTCGTAGGGAATCTTGTGTCCTCAGTGGTGCGAATAGCGTTATCTGATGGGGGAGTTCAGCGAATAGCGGTCCACAGCGGGTTTGTGGAAGTATCTGACGATCATGTTGCTCTTCTATCAGACGTTGCTGAACTTTCGCAAGATATCGATCTCGACAGGGCAAAGAAAGCTCTAGAGGCCGCTCAAAACAGCATTAACTCAAATTCGGAAGATGCTGAAGCAGCAGCAGCTCTCCAGAGAGCTGAAACTCGGATAGAAGCCGCTTCCTAAAGCTAATCTTTCTAAGTTCTAACCGTTCGGCCCAGAACCTGGCTGGACAATTTTGGCGAATTCTTCTTCTCCTAAACGAGCTTTAATTGCTGGTTCAAGGTCAGGTGCCCGTCTTAGCGTGTGCCCACCGTCAACAGCAATAGTTTGTCCGGTCACCCATGAACTCTGCTCTCCTGATAACCATACGACAGCATCTCCCACTTCCTCAGGTTCTCCGACACGACCGAGAGGCATATTTTTCTTATAGTCATCTATGACATGGGGAAGGTGATCAAACATCATGGCGGTAGCTTCTGACCGCACAACTCCAGGGCGAATCGAATTGATTCGTATACCGAAACCACCAAGCTCATCTGCTGCGCTTCGCACGAGCATGTCAAGAGCAGCTTTGCTCGATGAGTAGGCTGCCCGAAATCTCCCTCCCAAAGCGCCGGCGATAGATGAAATAGCAATTATAGAACCACCGGCTTCCCTCATAGTTGAAGCCGATGCCTGAATCGTATTGAACGCACCGATCACATTGACTTCCAAAACAGTACGGAGAGTTTCCGCATCCATAGTTAAGAAAGGACCTCCAGCTCCTATTCCAGCGTTTGCTACTGCAATATTTAGGACACCGTCATCTCCGGATGCGTACGCAACAGCACGGTTAACGTCATCTTCGTTAGTAACGTCACAAATAGCTGTTCGGATATCGTCGGGCGATGAGCATAGAGAACGCAAGTCATTAGCTGCACCTTCTAAGACGTCTTCACGTCGACCAGCAATCGTCACCTTAGCTCCAGATTGAAGAAGCCTCGCGGCGATACCTAAGCCAATCCCAGTGCCTCCGCCAGTAACTAATGCATATTTCCCAGATAAATTACTCATCGTTTCCTTACATTACTCGTACTGCTGGATTTTAAGCGTAGTCCACATCGCTGATTGCGTTTAATTTGTCTTGAG
>MDTE01136994.1_pt1 | contig 11539 bp, 12 predicted proteins | sample 811231 | NCBI WGS metagenome assembly MDTE01 (sample SAMN05326651, study PRJNA326480) | marine metagenome | isolation source: seawater | place: Indian Ocean: Red Sea | collected 2010
ACAAATGATAAATTTATTAAGTACTTTAATTATGCTATGTCAGGGCTTCTTCTTTTGAGCATAATTACATTTTATATATAAACTATGAAACCAGGAACAAAAAATTCTTATAATTCTTTATCAGAAATTTCGATAAATAATAAAGATTATAAGTTTTTTTCCTTACCCAAAGCAGAGTCAAATGGTCTTAATGGTATTTCAAAATTACCAAAATCATTAAAAGTACTTTTAGAAAATCTTCTAAGATATGAGGATGATTTATCAGTCAATAAGAATCAAATAGAAGCTTTAAAAAATTGGCTTAAAGAAAAAAAATCAAAAACAGAAATAGCTTACAGACCCGCTAGGGTTTTACTGCAAGATTATACAGGAATACCTGCTGTTGCAGATTTAGCTGCTATGCGTGAGGCTGTAAAAGAAAAAAATAAAGACCCTAATACAATAAATCCTCTTTCGACTGTTGATCTTGTAATAGATCACTCGGTTCAAGTAGATCAATCAGCAAAATCTGATTCTTTTGATAAAAACGTAGAAATAGAATTCGATAGAAATGGAGAAAGATATTCTTTTTTGAAATGGGGGCAGCAAGCATTTGATAATTTTAGGATTGTTCCACCAGGAACAGGAATTTGTCATCAAGTTAATCTAGAGTACTTGTCTAAAGTGGTTTGGAAAGAAAAATACAAAGATGATAATTATTTATTCCCAGACACTCTTGTTGGTACAGACAGTCATACAACTATGGTTAATGGTCTGTCAGTTTTAGGATGGGGTGTTGGAGGAATTGAAGCTGAAGCTGGTATGTTGGGTCAACCCATATCAATGTTAATTCCAGAGGTGATAGGTTTTGAAGTTACTAATCAATTGCCTGAAGGAACTACTGCAACAGACTTAGTTTTGACTGTTGTAAAAATGTTAAGGGATAAAGGTGTAGTAGGAAAATTTGTAGAGTTTTATGGAGAAGGTTTAAAAAATTTAACATTAGCTGATCGAGCAACAATTGCTAATATGGCACCTGAATATGGTGCTACCTGCGGTTTTTTTCCAATAGATAACGAAACTTTAAAATACTTAAAATTCTCTGGAAGAGATGAAGATACTGTAAAAATAGTGGAAGAGTACGCAAAAGCCCAAGGTTTATGGGCCAGTGATGACATCGAGTTTACTGACACCTTGAGATTAGATATGTCGACTATTGTTCCAACAATTTCAGGTCCAAAGAGACCACAAGATAAAGTTTTGTTAAATGATGCATCTAAAAGTTTTTATAAAAGCTTTAAAGAAATTACAAAAAAAAAAGATTTTTCTATCTCAAAAGTACCTAACTCAGATTTTGAAATAAAAGATGGTTCAATTTTAATCGCTGCAATTACTTCTTGTACTAACACATCTAATCCCAATGTTCTTATTGGTGCAGGTTTGCTCGCTAAAAAAGCAGTTGAATTCGGTTTAGAAGTTAAACCCTGGGTAAAAACTTCATTAGCTCCAGGATCTCAGGTGGTAACTGATTACTTAGAAAAAGCAGGACTAAATATTTATTTAGATAAACTTGGTTTCAATCTTGTTGGTTATGGTTGTACAACCTGCATTGGTAACTCAGGACCTTTAGATGAAAATATTGTTAAAGCTATTCAAGATAAAAATATTTATGCTGCATCTGTTTTGTCTGGTAATAGAAATTTTGAAGGAAGAATTTCTCCACATATAAAAGCAAACTATTTAGCATCACCACCTTTAGTTGTAGCTTATGCTTTGGCAGGACATATGAATTTTGATTTATATAAAGACTCTTTAGGTGAAGATAAAAATGGAAAAAAAATTTATATGAAAGATATTTGGCCCTCTAACAAAGAAATTGAAGAGACTTTAAAATTGTCTCTGAGTGCAGATATGTTTATTAAAAGATACTCTAACGTCTCAGAAGGCCCTAAACAATGGCAACAAATTAAAACAGAAAAAAGTAGCATTTATAATTGGGAAGAAAACTCAACATATGTTAAAAAACCACCTTTTTTTGAGAATTTACCTGACGAACCGGAAGGTTTTAAAAAAATAAAGGACGCAAGACCTTTGTTAATTTTAGGCGATATGGTAACCACTGATCATATCTCACCAGCTGGAAGTATTCAAAAAGAAAGTCCGACTGGAGAATATTTTATGAAGCATCAAATTTTACCCAAAGATTATAATTCTTATGGCTCAAGAAGAGGTAATCATGAAGTAATGATGAGAGGTACATTTGCAAATATAAGAATTAGAAATGAAATGGCTCCTGGTAAAGAGGGTGGATTTACAAAATTGTATCCAGAGGAAAAAATAATGCCCATATACGATGCTGTTGTAGAATATAAAAATCGGGGAACCGATTTAGTTGTGATAGGTGGTAAAGAATATGGAACAGGATCCTCAAGAGATTGGGCAGCAAAAGGAACAAAACTTTTAGGAGTGAAAGCGGTCTTGGCAGAAAGTTTTGAAAGAATACATAGGTCAAATTTAATTGGAATGGGAATTTTACCATTACAGTTTATTAACAATTTGAACAGAAAAAATCTAAATTTTATTGGATCAGAATTAATTACTATTGCTGAGATTGAAAAAGGAATCAATCCTTCAGACAAAGTGATAGTAGAAATAAAATATGCATCAGGTGAAATTAAAAAGATTGAAACATTGTGTAGGATAGATACTAAAAATGAATTAGAGTATTATAAAAATGGGGGAATTCTACAATATGTTTTAAGAAACATGATTTAATTATGGACGAAGAAATTTCAATTATTAATGAAAAAACAAGAAATGAAAAAATCAGAAGTTTTTTAAGTAATAATAGAAAATTTTTATTTATAAGTTTAATAATCCTAATTTTTACAATTATCGGATTTTTTTCATATAAATTTTATCAAGATAAAAAGATCGAGCATTTATCGAATAAGTATAATAGAGCAGTAATTGCTTATAAAAATGGCAATAAAAAAGAAATTTATTCATCAATGAGGCAAATTATTGAGAATAAAGATACTACTTATTCTCCTTTGGCACTTTATTTTTTAATCGACAATAATTTGATAGACAATAATGATGAAGCTAACGAATTATTTAATGTATTGATAAAAAAAACACCACTAGAAAATGAAATTAAGAATTTAATAATTTATAAAAAAGCATTGTATAATGCAGATACCTCAAGTGAAAACGAATTATTAGATATTTTGAAGCCATTATTGAACTCAGAAAGTGTTTGGAAATCTCACGGTTTATATTTGGCAGCAGAATTTTTTTATTCAAAAAAACAAAAACAAAAATCAAAAGAATTTTTTAATGAAATAATTAATACAAAAAACGCAAATCAAGATATTGTCAATGAAGCAAGAAAAAGACTTAGTAGAGATTTAAGTGATTAAAATTTTATACTCAATAATATTTTTTATTTTAGTATCCAACTGCTCTTTTAACAAAAATTCCAAATTTTGGAGTGATACGAAAAAGTTAAAAGTTGAAAATAATTTAGAATATAAAGAAATTTTTCCATCAGAAGAAACTTTAAAAAGTGAGTTTAATTCAAATTTGCAAATCAGGTTTGCATCAAATCCAATAAATTCCTCTACCAATAATTATCTTAACAACAGTAATAGACTTAATTTTAATGGAGATTTAAAAAAATCGTCAAGACACAAGTTTTCAAAAATAGAAAATTTTGGTAAATATGAACCAGAAATAACTTTTTCTAAAAAAAGCCTTATTTTTTTTGATAATAAGGGTTCAATTTTTAAATTAGATAATAAATCAAAATTAATTTGGAAAAAAAATTATTATTCTAAATCTGAAAAAAAATTAAAGCCAGTTTTACAATTAGCTAATAACAATAAATTTTTGATTGTAGCTGACAGTATAGCAAAGTACTATAAGATTAACCTCGAAAATGGTAATTTGGTTTGGTCAAAAAATAATCTTGCACCTTTTAATTCTCAAATAAAGATTTATAAGGATAAATTTTTTATAATTGATCTTTCGAATACGCTTAGGTGCTTCTCTTTAAAAACTGGAGATGAATTATGGAATATTAAAACAGAAGATACATTAATAAGATCTCAAAAAAAACTTTCTATGGTTATAATAAATGATAATATTTTTTTTAACAATTCGATTGGGGATATTACTGCTGTTGATATCAAAAAAGGTGAAATGATATGGCAGTTACCAACACAAAGTAATTTAATTTATGAGTCTGCTTTTTCATTAAAAACTTCTGATTTAGTTTCAGATGGGAAATCATTATTCTTTTCAAACAATAAGAATCAATTTTTTTCAGTCGATATAGCAACTGGAAGTTTCAATTGGCAAAACAAGATTAGCTCCAATCTTAGGTCAACTTTAATCGACAATTATATAATCTCAATCTCAATTGATGGTTATTTAATCATCACAGAAAAAAAATCTGGTAATATTTTGAGAGTAACAGATGTATTTCAAAATTTTAATTCAAAAAAAAGAAAAAAAATACAACCAGTCGGATTTGTTGTTGGTTTAAATAACATATATTTAACTACCTCGAATGGTAGGATATCAATTATTGATATTACATCAGGAAAAACTATTTCCACAAAAAAAGTAGATGATGAAAAAATTTCAAGACCTTTTATTCAAAATGAAAATTTATTTTTGATAAAAGACAATGCTATAATTAAATTAAATTAATGTTTTTAAATTTTCTTGAAAAAATAGGCAGAAAAAAAGTTGTATTGGATAGAGGACCCTCACATCCAAAATTTCATGAGGCAAAACCATGGATGAATAGATATTATTTAATTTTTAGACATCGTCCCAAATGGTTTCCCTTCAACATATTAATTCATGAAATGTTAGCAGATGATCATGGCGAAGGCGTTCATAATCATACTTTTCCATATATAACTATTATTTTGAGGGGAGGTTATTGGGAAACTTTGAGCACCGGTAAGTACTGGAGGAGCCCAGGTTATATAGGTTTTAGATCTGCAAATAATCTACACCGTGTCGATATTAAACCAGGAACAAAACCTTTAACATTATTTATTTCTGGACCATTTGGATTAAGAAAAGGACCGAGATCAGAGTATGGCATTGATTTTAAGAAAAAAAAATGAATTTAAACCAATTATTTTTAAATCATTGTAAAGATAATCAATATGAAATAAATCAAAATCAACTTGTAATAATAAGTAATCTTTCCAAATTTTATTCAAAAAATAACCAAAAAAATTTTTTTAAAAAGATTTTAAAAAAAAAAAATAAAAAAATTGGTTTTTATTTAAGTGGAGGTGTTGGTGTTGGTAAAACAATGATATTAAATTTCTTTTTTGAGATATTTAATGAGAAAAAATTAAGACTACACTTCAATGAATTTATGATAAATTTTCATAATTTTGTTTTTGAAAATAAAAAAAATAAAGAAGAAAATAATATAGACAATTTTGTTAAGAAATTAAAAACACAAGCTAAATTGTTATACTTTGATGAGTTCCAAGTTACAAATATTGTAGATGCAATGATTTTAGGAAAGTTATTCAAAAAAATATTTGAGGAAAATATGCAAGTTATTTTCTCTTCAAATATTAGAATAAATGATTTATATAAAGATGGACTTCAAAGAGATCAGTTTTTACCTTTTATTAAAATTTTAAGAGATCATTCTTATGAAAACGAGCTTGTTATTCAAGAGGATTACAGAAAAGATCAGAAAAATTTCAAAAGATTTTTTTTTCCATTGAATCAGTCAACAAATTTTAAGTTAAATAAATTTTTTAGAGAAATCACGAAAGGTAAAAATCAAACTTTGAAAATTCTAAATGTCAAAGGCCGTAAGTTAGAATTCAAAAACTTTTATGAAGGAATATTCAAATTAAATTTCGATGAATTATTTGATCAAAATTTAGGAGCTGAAGATTATATTGAGATAGCGAATAATTCAAAATTTATCTTTTTAGAAAATTTACCAAGTTTTAATGAGAACAATTCGAATAAACAGCAAAGATTTATCACATTTATTGATGTAATTTACGAGAAAAAAATTCCATTAATGATCTCTGCTGAAAATGAATTAAAATTAATCAAAACCTCCAAAAGTTTAAAAGATGTTTTTAAAAGGACTATTAGTCGTCTTTATGAATTAACTTCTTTAGATTATAATTAATCTATGAAACAAGAGTTTTTTGATTTAGAAATTTTAACTAACGGACAAAAACTTTACGATTTCACAAGTAAAACTAATAAGTGGATTAAAGAAAAAAATCTCAATAATGGAATATTAAACTTGAGTATTCTACACACAAGTGCCTCTTTAATTGTCCAAGAAAATGCTGATCCAGATGTGAAAATAGATTTATTAAATTTTTTTGATAAATTAGTTCCCATGAATAATAAATTATATATTCATACTACAGAAGGTAAAGATGATATGCCTGCTCATATAAAATCAAGCTTAACAAATAATCAAATTTCTTTAAGTATAAAAAAAAATGAGTTAATACTTGGAACGTGGCAAGGTTTGTATCTTTTTGAACACCGTATCCAATCCCATAAAAGAAAAATCACTCATCATTATATTGGTGATTAAAATTTTTTAATTTTTTGAAAAATTAGAGATAATGATAATCATTCTCAAAAAAAATTTGAGAGTGATTATCATTCGCTAAATTTTATGTTGTAATACTCTATTATAATATTTAGAGTTAAATCATGGATATACAAAATTATAATTGTAAAAAATGTGGATTAACTGTTTCTTCGGTATGCTCAAAATGTGACAGAGTGGTGGATGTAAAAGTGCTTGATAATGGTTGTATAGTACAAAAAACAAAATGTTCAGATTGTGCAAATATTCCAGTTATCAAAGATGTTTGTTCTCAAAACTAAATTTACTTTTCGTTAACACTAGTTTATTTTTAGGGTCAAAATGGAACTAACTAACGGCATATTTAAAGCAGCCAAAAATATCTTTGATAATAATAAAGGCTCAATATTAAGAACTGTTGTTTATACAATTGGCCATTTTGCTATTGCTATATTTGTTCTCATGTCAATTGCAGATGTATCATTCATGATAGCTTTGACAGATGCGATTGTTGAACCACTTGCTAATGCTGTGTGGTATTTTATTCTTGATAAATGGTGGGCAAGTAGATCTAAATAAAATAATATTATCCTTTAAAAATTAAAACTTATTTTTTTAAACTTTGAAATGCTGAAAGAGCGGATTTTCTAGCTTCTTCATGAATGACTATAGGTTCTGGATAATTTTTTCCTATAACAGTGTTAATAGCTTCTTGATACTTTGTTTCCATTTCCCATGGTTTGTGAATATATTTCTGAGGAACTTTAATTAACTCAGGCACCCATTTTTTAACGTATTTACCGTCTTTATCAAATTTTTCACCTTGTAATATTGGATTAAATATTCTGAAATAAGGTGCTGCATCAGCCCCACACCCGGCAACCCATTGCCATTGAGCTATATTATTTGCCTTGTTAAAATCTAATAAACAATTCCTGAAATGTTTTTCACCTTCAATCCAATTTATTCTTAGGTGCTTTACTAAAAATGAACCTACAACCATTCTTATTCTGTTATGCATCCATCCAGTTTCATATAATTCTCTCATTCCAGCATCAACAATAGGATAGCCTGTCATACCAGATTTCCACGCCTTTAAAAAAGTTTCATTTTTAACCCACGGGAATTTATCAAATTCTTTTCTGAAATTTCCTCTTAAAAATTCGGGAAAATAATTTATTAGACTATGAGAAAATTCTCGCCATCCTAGTTCATTTATATATTTTCTGTAACCAATTCCTTTTGTTTTAACCTCATTACATTTTTTCCAAATAGTATTTACGTGAATTTGACCATGTTTAATATATGGGGATAATTTTGAGGTTCCCTCTATCGAAGGATAATCTCTATTAGTGCCATAATTTTTTATTTTATTATTAATTAAATTGTTAAGAATTTTCTTAGACTCATTTTCTGAGACTTTCCAATAATTTTCGAATTTTTTATACCAATTTTTTTTTGGTAAAATATTTTTGGGTTCAATTGAATCTTTAAATAAATTAAGAGTTTTATTTTTCTTTTTAATCAAATAATTTTTACTTGGTGGGAGATTTACAAATGTTTGTTCAGCAGTTCTCCAGAAAGGAGTAAATACCTTAAAGGGTGTCCCATCATTTTTCGTTACTTCTTGAAACTCATTCAAAATATTTCCTTTAAAATATTTAAATTCAATTTCATTTTTAATAAAAACGTCTCTTATTTTCTTTCCTTTTGCAATTACATCAGGTTCATAAATCTTATTCCAATATATTGAAATATTATCTTTTTTTTTAATTTTAGAAAAAATTTTCAATTCGTCACCTTCCAAAATTTGAAGATTAATTTTATATTTTGATAATTCTAATCTAAAAGCTTCTAAAGATTTAGATAGCCACCATTTTTGTGCCTCTCTTTTATTATCAAATTCGACCTTATTATAAATGTATAAAGCAACCACATTTTCATGATTTTGAGTAGCGTATGAAAGAGCAGGATTATTCTCAATTCTAAAATCTTCTCTTATCCATGTAATTGCATTCTTTGTCATAGAAATTCTTATTTTCTACCACTAGATAGCAGTTGTTTGTAAAGTTTTACATCTGCATTTCCTTCGCATCCAATCAATAAGATATTTGAGTTTTTATTAATTTTAAGGAATTTTTTTGCTTTAATGTTGTTACAAACTCCAATTAGTCCAATAACCCCTGGAGTTGCGCATTCGCCACCTATAATAGAAGTCTTGCTAAACTTTTTATCTTTTAGGCCAGCTATAGTTTTTGCAACATTCTTATCAGAAATTGAAATGCAACAATTGCTAGTTTTTTTTAGTACCTTCCATGGTATGAGTGACATTTCATTGCAAGACATCCCGCCCATGATACTTTCTTTTTTAATTTTAATTTTTTTTAACCTATTTACCTTTATGCTTTGAAGCACACAATCTGCTCTATCGGGCTCGACAACAATAATTTTAGGAATTTTTTTAAAATATTTTGTTACTCCTGCTACTACACCTGCTGCTAATCCTCCAACTCCAGCCTGAAGAAATATATGTGTTATATATTGATTAGTTTGTTTAGATATTTCTTTAATCATAATTGAATATCCTGCCATAGTAAGCAAAGGTACATATTTATAGTTTCTTGTTGATACATCTTGAACAATTTTCCAGTTATTTTTTTTTGATAATTTTTTACATTCTTTTAAAGAGTCCTCATAATTTCCCTTTACTTTAATAACTTCTGCACCAAACTTTTTTATTTCTTTAACTCTGTTTTCACTAACATATTGACTAACAAAAATTTTACATTTTAATTTTAATCTTTGAGCGCCCCATGCAACCGATCTACCATGATTACCTGCTGTTGCAGAAGAAATGGTGATATTTTTCTTCCTCTTAGATATTTTTTCTACAGCATAAGCGCCCCCCAAAGCTTTAAAAGATTTTAAGTGAAACCTTTTTGACTCATCTTTATAAAAAATATTATTAAGATCTAAATCTTTTTGTAATTTACTGAGTTTAAGTAGGGGAGTAACGTTATAATTTCTCCAATTCGATATTGTTTTATAAGCATCAGAAAGCATTATTGAGGGGACATAGTTTAAAACATAATTCCTTATAAATTTAAAATTTTTGTTGATCAAAAATTTTGTATATTTCCAATTCTTTATCTTTTTTGAATAATTCAATTTAGCAGTCTAAAGTATTTTGACTTTCCCATTTAGTAATAGGTTTTGATTTATCAAATTTTTCTTTACTATTAAATTCTTTTATTTCTGAAGTTCTAAGTTTTATAAAACTGTTTAAAGTGTCTCTACCAAACCTTTTATTCATCTCCTTATTATTTTTTAATTGCTCTAGTGATTGACTTAATTCATTAGGAAGTTTTGGAAGATTAGGGTATTTTTTGTAGTCAGTGTACATGTTACAATTAAGAGGTTTACCCGGATTGATTTTATTTTTTAAACCATGCAATCCAGCAGCTAAAACTCCAGCTTGAAGTAAGTATGGATTAGCAGATCCATCCATTAATCTTAGTTCGAATCTGCCAGGATCTGGAATTCTAATCATGTGAGTTCTATTATTTCCGGTATATGAAATACTACTCGGAGACCATGATGCTCCTGATTTTGTTGGTGGGGCATTAATTCTCCTATAGCTATTGATTGTTGGATTGAAGAACGCAGATAATGAAGAGGCATTTTTAATCACACCTCCTAAAAAATTGTATGCTGTTTTACTTAAACCAAGTTTATCTTTTTTATCTAAAAATTTATTTTTTTTACCTTGCCAAAGAGAAATGTGTGCATGACAACCATTACCTGTTAAATTTTGAAATGGTTTAGGCATAAAAGTCGCTCTTAATCCATGCTTCTCGGCAATTGTTTTTACCATGTATTTAAAGAAAGTATGTCTATCAGCTGTTGTTAAACAGTTAGAATAATCCCAATTCATTTCGAATTGGCCATTAGCATCTTCATGATCATTTTGATAAGGACCCCATCCCATTTCTATCATGCAGTCACAAATTTCTTTTATAAGCTCATACCTCCTCATTAATGAAGATTGATCATAGCAAGGTTTTGATTGAGTATCTCTTGGATCTGCTATGGCCTTTCCATCTGAGGAAATTAAAAAATACTCACATTCCACTCCAGATTTCATTGTCAAACCCTGTTTTGCAAGTTCTTTTATCTGTTTTTTGAGCATTACTCTTGGTGAAGCCTCAACTGGTTTTCCGTTCATCCAAAGATCAGATGCTAACCAACCAACTTCTTTTTTCCAAGGTAATTGAATTAGACTTTCTGGGTCAGGAATACCAAACATATCAGAATCTGCTGGTGTCATATCAAGCCATGCAGCAAAGCCAGCAAAGCCTGCACCAGTAATTTGCATTTCTTTTATTGCACGCACTGGCACAAGTTTTGATCTTAAAACTCCAAATAAATCAACAAAACTTATTAGAAAATATTTTATTTTTTTTTGTTTTGCGATTTTAAATAAATTTTTTGACATGTGTTTGATTATTTCTCATTTAAAAAAAGAGACAATATCTTCTTTATAAAAAATTAAATTTACAACAATAATTACAATTATTGCTAATATTGCACCATACTTTGCTTTTGGGAAGGCAACACCTCTCATTTTACTAGGTCTTAATTCTTCGTTGTTGTTTTCTTCAGACATTTTATTATTAGGAAATTAAATGGGCGCTATAAAATTATAGCGCCCAAATTTATTCTAATTACCACTCAGCCATATTGCTTCTATGGTCATTGGCCCCATGTCTTTTTCTTGCCAATCTTTCAAGTTCTTCACTTTCAGATTTTGAGGTTAAAACATGCCAACCAATCCATATAATGATAGCAAGTATCACTAGCAGACCTTCGCTAGATCCAGCACCAGGATAAACAGCACCTGCAACTTGTTCCGCAGGTTTGTTTAGGTGATCGATCCAATTTGTAACTGTA
>MDTE01038549.1_pt1 | contig 11536 bp, 9 predicted proteins | sample 811231 | NCBI WGS metagenome assembly MDTE01 (sample SAMN05326651, study PRJNA326480) | marine metagenome | isolation source: seawater | place: Indian Ocean: Red Sea | collected 2010
AAGACGACGAGACCGATGTGCGGAATCGTTTGTTGCCGTTGCGTCAAGCAGTCCTGGCCGAACTCGAGACCCGCTGGCGAGGACTCCAAACTCACTCTCAGATTACCGAGACCAGGCTGCACTATCTCGCCGGTCGCATTGAAATCGAGATCTTTCTCCCGCTTGAGCTTGCACCAACCTTCTCCTCGGCCCCCGACCCGTATGGATTCCAGGCGGCGGTTGATGACGTGGGTTACATCACCAGGGTTGAGTGCCTGTACCGATGAGCACCATTGTGGTGCGTTGATGTTCCCGTTTGCACCAAGTCGGTGCATTCAGAGGTTGTCTTCCATCTGACTGGCCGGAGTGGTGCGGCTGGGTCCAGATGGTCCCCGGCTAATGCACAAGGCAGTCAGCAACCGCCAACGTCATCGTCCATGCCCGAGGGTTTGAGAAAAACTCCATGCAAAGCAGTGAGTTGAACCTTTCATAGCTGGTCTTGCTGATACACCAGGAGGTGCTGCCCTGGTGTCTATGAGCAGGCAGCCGGCGTACGTGATGCTGTGATTCAGAAGCTGGCACGGTTCCTGCTTGGCATCCAGTGATATTCAACCGGCACCGGCTCGAACACCAGAGCCCGGACACTGACAAAAGGAGACCCCGATGGCCGCCGATGATGTATTCAAGATGATCAAGGACGAAGACGCAAAAATGGTGGATCTGCGATTCACCGACACACGCGGCAAGGAGCAGCATGTCTCGGTGCCGACCGGCGCTGTTGATGCAGAGTTCTTCGAAGACGGCAAAATGTTCGATGGCTCCAGTATTTCCGGCTGGAAGGGCATTGATGAATCCGACATGGTGTTGATGCCGGACCCGGATTCCGCAGTCATGGATTTGTTCTCCGACGAGAACACGCTGCTGATTCGCTGCGACGTGCTCGAGCCGAGCACCATGGAAGGTTACGACCGTTGTCCTCGGTCGATTGCGAAACGCGCCGAAGCCTATCTGAAGTCCACCGGAGTCGGCGACTCTGCGTCATTCGGACCGGAGCCCGAGTTCTTCGTGCTGGATGATGTCCGGTGGGGCGCTGACATGAGTGGGGCGTTCTACAAAGTCGATTCAGAAGAGTCAGAGTGGAACTCTGGCCGCGCCTATGAGGACGGAAACATCGGCCACCGTCCCGGGGTGAAAGGCGGCTACTTCCCCGTACCTCCGGTGGACTCATTGCAGGATATTCGCACTGCCATGTGTCTGGCGCTCGAGGATATGGGGCTCGACGTCGAGGTGCACCATCATGAAGTCGCCACTGCCGGACAGTGTGAAATTGGTACTCGTTTCCGCAGTCTGGTACGCAAGGCCGACGAGATTCAGATCCTCAAGTACTGTGTACACAACGTGGCGCACGCATTCGGTAAGACTGCGACATTCATGCCCAAACCGCTGGTGGGTGACAACGGTAGTGGCATGCACGTCCACAGCTCGATCGCGAAAGACGGCAACAACGTGTTTTCCGGCGATCAATATGCGGGCTTGTCAGAGACCGCGCTGTATTACATTGGCGGCATCTTCAAACATGCGCGGGCACTGAACGCGTTCACCAACTCCGGCACGAACAGCTACAAGCGTCTGGTGCCAGGTTTCGAAGCGCCAACGCTGCTCGCGTACTCGGCGCGCAACCGCTCGGCCAGCATTCGTATCCCGCATGTCGCCAATCCGAAGGCACGCCGAATTGAAGTTAGGTTCCCAGATTCCAGCGGCAATCCTTACTTCACTTTTGCGGCCATCATGATGGCGGGGCTCGACGGGATCTTGAACAAAATTGACCCAGGTGCACCGTTCGACAAGGACCTGTACGACTTGCCCCCGGAAGTGGAGAAGGACATTCCCACGGTCGCGAGCTCGCTGGACATGGCGTTGGACGCACTCGACAACGATCGACAGTTCTTGCTGGCCGGTGATGTGTTTTCGAACGACGCGATTGACGCCTACATCAATTTGAAAATGGATGAGGTCACTACCTTCCGTATGACCACCCATCCGGTCGAATTCGAGATGTACTACAGCTTGTAGAAGTCACTCAAAACAGGTGACGGCCCTGCTGACGGGGCCGTCACTTGAGCGGCGGAGGGCGCTTGACTATCCTCATCCCCATGCGCTGCCTACTCCTATGCACCTTGTTTACGCTCAGTGCCATCGTGTCCGCACAGGTCTACAAAATCGTCAATCCCGACGGCACCATCAGCTATTCGGATCGGCCCGAGGAGGGAGCGGAGGAAGTCGATGTGCCGGACGTGCAGACTTACGAGGGGCCGACCAATCTAGACTCCATCGGCAGCAGTACCGGCAAGGAAGAGTATCCAGAGTACACTACCTTCGAAGTCATAAAGCCAAAGCACGACGAGACGTTCCGGGACAATGGCGGCTATGTCGCCATACAGGTCAGCGTGCAGCCCGGTTTGTTCAGAGAACACATCATTGCACTCTACATGGATGGCGAGGATTTGGGCGGCAGTGGCCGAGGGACCCGCATCATATTACAGAATGTCGACCGCGGGTCGCATACCGTCCACGCAGTCATTCGCGATGCGGATGGCAAGCAGGTCGAACGCACCGACGGCGTCACCTTTCACCTGCACCGAAACAGCATATTGAATTAGCTCTCCGTAGCGAGGCGTCCGGCTCGGTCGAAGTTCTGTTTGCCCCATTTCTGCGCATGCACCAGTTTGGTGCATACTGGCCGCTCCATGGTGCACCATGAGGGGCCATACCGATGACCACCGAGTCAGAACTGAATCGCTGCACGCTCGAGCATATGAGCACTGCGGTTGTGGTGCTCGACGCCGAGCTGACCGTAGTCGCCGCCAATCCGTCCGCCGAAGAGTTGCTTGCGCAAAGTGCAAAACAGGCGATTGGCCAGTCGCTGACCCGCCTGATGCCACGCGCGCATGCCTACGCCCGAATGATTCGGCGGGTGCTACGAGAGGGTGAGGTGTTGACCGCGCGTGATCTGCGACTCGATCTCGATGAACACCAGCCGGTAATCGTCGATTGCACAGTCACGCCCGTCGTCGAACCGAGTACGAAGGCGGCGGTCGTCATCGAGCTGCGCCCACTTTCGGAACAAAAGCGCATCTCCAGGGAAGAGCACCTGGTGGCACAGAATGAATCAGTCAGAGCGCTGCTGCGTGGACTGGCACACGAGATCAGAAATCCGCTGGGTGGGCTTCGTGGCGCGGCGCAGCTGCTCGAAAGAGAGCTGGATGACGCGTCTCTGGCCGAGTACACCCAGGTCATCGTCAACGAAGCCGACCGCCTGCAGGACCTGATGACACGGCTCATGGGACCGCGTGTTGTCGCACGCCGGCGGGCAACCAATCTGCACGAAGTTACCGAGCGGGTATACACGCTGCTACGTGCGGAGAGCCCGGAGGTCATCGACATCCGCCGTGACTACGACCCGAGTATTCCAGAGGTTAGGGCGGATCCCGAGCTGATCATTCAGGCAGTGCTCAATGTGGCCCGCAACGCGGTACAGGCTGTTAGTGACGGTGGCACGGTGGCACTGGTGACTCGGGTACGAAGACAGACGACCATCGGCTCACGACGGCACAAGCTGGTCGCCAGCATTGATGTCGTGGATGACGGGCCGGGTGTGCCAGAGCCTCTGGACGAGGCGATCTTCTATCCGATGGTTACCGGCCGTGCCGATGGCACCGGCCTTGGTTTGTCCATTGCGCAGTCTCTGGTCAATCAGCACGGTGGCTTGATTGAGTTCGAACGTGCTTTCGAACGAACTACGTTTTCTATTCTGCTACCAGTGGGTGAGACAGATGAGTAGTACCGAGCAAGTTTGGATTGTCGATGATGACCACTCGATGCGCTGGGTTCTGAGTCGCGCACTCGAGCGGGCCGACATGAGAGTCGCCAGCTTTGAAACTGCCGAGGCATTGCTTGGCGCGTTGGAAACCGCACGGCCGGACGCTGTCGTTACCGATATCCGGATGCCCGGCATGGATGGATTTGGGCTCGCGGAGTGTGTTGCTGCTAGAGACCAGACAGTGCCTATCATCATCATGACCGCCTATTCGGATCTCGACAGCGCCGTTTCTGCCTATCAGGCCGGGGCTTTCGAGTACCTGCCAAAACCCTTTGATGTGGACGAAGCTGTCGACCTGGTGCGTCGGGCGATTGCCAATCGTGCGTCGTCACCCGAGGGCGGTCGCGGGGACCAGGCGCAGCGCTCGGAAGTCCTCGGATCCGCCCCGGCCATGCAAGAAGTGTTTCGTGCAGTCGGCAGGTTGTCGCGGTCGAACATGACGGTGTTGATCACCGGTGAGTCTGGAACGGGCAAAGAGTTGGTTGCGCGTGCCTTGCATGACAACGGCATGCGAAGCACCGCACCCTTTATCGCGCTGAACATGGCCGCGATACCCGCAGACCTGCTTGAGTCAGAACTGTTCGGTCACGAGCGTGGTGCGTTCACCGGTGCTGACGGTCGTCGTATCGGGCGCTTCGAGCAAGCCGATGGTGGCACTTTGTTTCTGGACGAGATCGGCGACATGCCGGCGTATCTGCAAACGCGTTTGCTGCGAGTGCTATCGGATGGTGAGTTCTATCGAGTTGGCGGCAGGCTGCCGTTGCAGTCAAACGTGCGTGTTGTTGCCGCCACTCATCAAGACATGGAGCGTCAGGTCGCAAGAGGTGATTTCCGGGAAGATCTCTATCACCGCTTGAATGTGGTGCGCGTTAGGGTGCCGCCGCTACGCGAACGCGTTGACGATGTGCCGGAGCTGGCGCATCACTTCTTGAGTATGACGGCTGCCGAGATGGATGAGCCGGAGAAGACCTTGACCGCTGATGCGGTCGCCTATCTCGAGTCCCTGCCCTGGCCGGGTAATGTGCGTCAGCTCGAGAATGTCTGTCGATGGCTTACGGTTATGGCACCCGGTCGCGTGGTTGGTGTGGAGGATTTGCCCCCGGAGCTTCTGGATACACCGGGTGTTGCCGCAAGAGACGGCTGGCACGAGCAGCTTCGTCAATGGGCATCGCAGAAGATGTCAGGCGGTGAGCACGGCGTGCTGGACAAGGCGCTGCCGGAGTTCGAACGCGTTCTCATCGAAGTCGCGTTGCAGTACTCTGGCGGTCGGCGACAGACGGCTGCAAAGCTCTTGGGTTGGGGGAGAAACACCCTGACTCGAAAAATGCAGAATTTGTTTCCGTAGCCAGAGCGTACATGAAATCAAGCCTGGTCTGAGAGATCTCGACCTCTCATTTAGCCTTGAGCAGCGTGGCGACCCGTTTGGCGAAGTAGCTCAGAATACCGTCGGCACCGGCACGCTTGAAGGCCATCAGAGACTCCAAGATCACCTTTTCTTCGTCCAACCAGCCGTTAGCTCCAGCAGCCATAAGCATCGCGTACTCGCCGCTTACCTGATAGGCATACGTCGGAACACCGAACTCGTCCTTGACGCGTCGCACGACATCCAGATACGGCATCCCGGGCTTGACCATCACCATGTCAGCACCTTCGGCGATATCCATTGCAACTTCCTGCAGGGCTTCATCCGTGTTTGCTGGATCCATCTGGTAGGTTTTCTTATCGCCTTGGCCCAGATTCGACGATGAACCGACCGCATCCCTGAAGGGACCGTAGAAGGCCGATGCGTATTTGGCGGAGTAGGCGAGAATCTTGACGTTGCGATGGCTCGTGGTCTCGAGTGCGGACCGTATACGTCCGATGCGACCGTCCATCATGTCTGATGGAGAGATGATGTCCGTGCCGGCCTCGGCCAGTGTCATTGCCTGCTTTTCGAGCGCATCCAGAGTCTCGTCATTGACAATATAACCGTGCTCGTCGAGCAGACCGTCATGCCCGTGGTTGGTGAACGGATCGAGCGCGACATCGGTCATGATGCCGAGTTCCGGTACCGCGCTCTTGACCGCCCGAACGGCCGTCTGCACCAGCCCGTCTGGGTTGACTGACTCACGCCCATCGGGGGTCTTCTTGTCTGTCGGTGTCACCGGGAACAGCGCCATTACGGGAATGCCGAGGGTGGCTACCGTCTCGGCTTCGCGACACAGCTCGTCGATGGTCAGACGTTCCACACCCGGCATCGAGATCACCGGCTCGCGGTTGGATTCACCTTCGATGACGAACACCGGATAGATGAAGTCGTCGACTGTCAGCGTGTTCTCGCGCATGAGTCGTCGTGAGAAGTCATGAGAGCGCATCCGACGAAGCCGGGTGGTCGGAAACTCACGGCTTGGGTAGCTATGTCTTGCCATCGTGACTCCTGTTTGGTCGCTGTCGCTAAGAGGCGCGCTAGGCCAGAACTGGCGGCACTTCCTTGGCCAGGGCGTTCTTTTCCGGCATGCGTGCACCAGTGAGCACAAAGCCGAGCGGAGAACCGTCGGTTGCGGCGAACACCGCACGCACGCCGTCGGCGTCCGCCTCGACTTGCCATTCACCCTCGGCATCTCGTGGCGGGGCGGACACCACCACCGGATGGGCTGGTGTTTTCACCACCACCGGCATCACCGGGTAGTTGAGCTGAGTGGGCTCACCCGCCAGGGTTTTTCCCAACGCTCTCGCGGCGTGCATGATGGGCATGATGTAGGGCAGCACCAAGCCTTCGACCTCCATGCAATCACCCAGTGCGTAGATGCCGTCGGCACTGCTCATGAGTTCGCGATTGACGACAATGCCCTCGCTTACAGTCAGACCGGCGGCGCTCGCGAGGGCGGTTCTCGGCACCAATCCCACCGATGACAGCACCACATCGGTTGTTATTGTCGAGTCGTCCGACAGCGTCAGCTTGAAGCCGTCCCCGTTACGGTCGATTTGCTCGCAGGTTTTGCCTAGATGGAAACGTACACCGAGAGCTTCGAGGGCCGTGCGCACTGCGTCGCCGGCTTCGGGCGGCACCAGCCTCCCGAGCGGATAGTCGAACGGCTCGACCACATCGACGCTGTACTCACCCAGAATCAGATCATTGGCGAACTCGCTGCCGATGAGACCGGAGCCGACACAGGCGACCCGTTTTACATCCGCGATAGCCTGACGAAACTCGGCGTACTGTTCCAGATCGTTAACCGTAATTGCCGCATCCGCGGCATCGCCACCGAACGGCAGCTGACGTTGCTCGGCACCGAGCGCCAGTACCAGCTTCGAGTACGTCAGCCTTTCGCCCCCACACTCAATTTGCCGGACGGCGGGATTGATGGATGAAACGGTTTGGTTCGCGCGTATGTCGGCGTTCAGGGTTTCCGACATTTTCGGCACATCGCCATTTGGCAGCTGCTCGGCGCTTTGTCCGCGGCCGATGGCGTTCGACAACATCGGCTTGGAATACGAGTGTCCGCTGTCGGCTGAAATGATGGTCAGCGGGGTTTCCTTGTCGTGCTTCCGGAACTCTTTTGCTGTTGAATAGCCAGCGAGTCCGGTGCCGATAATGATGACTGGGTCGTTTGCCATGTTCTGAGTTACCTGTTCTGTGTGGCCTGTACGTGCGTTTGCGCCGTAGAATTCTCCGCTAGGTAGTATGACGTATCCAGCCCGTCGTCGGCACGCAGCTCGGCGACGGTCTGTTCTATCCAGGCTTCGGCTTCACGGGTGATTTGCTTGGCACGTTTGTCTGTTGTGTCAATGGTCGGGCCGACAATCATGCGGATTGTCCCCGGCCGTTTTCTGAAAGCCCTGCGCGGCCAATAGTCGCCGGCATTGTGGGCGACGGGAACCACCGAGTAGCCCGTGCTCGAAGCAAGCCGTGCGGCACCCACATGGTAGCGGCTGCGTGTTCCTGCAGCGACGCGCGTCCCTTCCGGAAAAATGACCACCCAGCAACCCCGTTGCAGCCGATCAGCGCCCTGACCGACGATTTGTCTGGCCGACGCCGCACCGGCATTCCGGTCAATGGCGATGGGGCGCAGCGCGGCCAGACCCCAGCCGAGAATGGGGATCAACAGCAGTTCCCGTTTGAGAACCCAGACCTGCGGCTGGAACAGCATGTTGATGGCGATGGTTTCCCATGCCGATTGGTGCTTGCACATCACGATGGTTGGTCGTGAAGGTATGCGCTCCAAGCCTTCGAAGCTGCAGTCGAGACCGCAGCACACTTTCAGCCACCAGAGATTGAATCGGGTCCACGCGACCACCAGTCGGTACCGAAGCCGATACGGCGCCGGCCACAACAGCACACAGCCTGGTGCCATCACTGCCGTGCACGCTCCGAGGCCAATATAGAAGGCAGCCGCGCGCAGCCACAATACGCCGCTTCTGTGTGTCCACGGCGTGGTCACCGACCGAGCTTTTCCTGGACCAGGGCATCTGCGGCAGCGGCTAGGTCAGCATAGACTTCGATGTCGTCAGGCAGCTCGACATGCGTTGATTCCGGGCGTCCGCTCCGCACTAGGATGGGGCGGGCACCACAGGCCCGGGCGGCGTTCACATCACGCCATGAGTCTCCAATCATGGGTACATCGTCGAGCGGCATCCGCAGCCGCGAAGAAATGTCGAGCAGCAAACCTGGTTTGGGTTTTCTGCACTCGCATCCGTCTTTGTCCGCATGCGGGCAGAAAAACACGGCCTCGACCACCGCCCCGACCTCGCCCAGTTGGCGCTGCATTTTCGCGTGGATCTTGTTCAGCGTTTCGATGTCGAACAGCTTTCGTGCGAGCCCTGATTGATTGGTCGCGATGACCACGCGAAAGCCCGCATGGTTGAGACGAGCAACTGCCTGCAGGCTGCCTTCGATGGCAATCCATTCATCCGGCGACTTTACATGTTCACCGGTTTCGACGTTGATGACGCCGTCTCTATCCAAAATGACTAACGACACAGTGACTTCCGAAAGCTCTCAATTACCGTGGCCGATCCTACTCCGAGGGCGCAACTGATTTCCTGTCGCGTTTTGGGAGACTGTCGAGCGCACGGCGTGTTTCTCACCGACGCTACTGAAGCTGGGATATGTCCGCCGTGGATAGAAACAGTACGCTGATGTTGTTGAGCAAAGCCAATCGATTCAGCCGCACCCCATCGTCGTCGTCCATGACCTTGACGGTATCGAAGAAGTCATCGATTGACTCTCGCAATCCCGCCAGCACGGTCAAGGCATCGTTATAGTTGCCCTCATTGAGCAATGCCTTGGCGCGTGGACTCAACCCCACCAGCTTGGCCGCGAGATTCCACTCGGCGTCTTGCGCAAACTTCGCCTCATCGAAGGACTCCGGTAGGGTGTCTTCGCACTGCTTCAAGATGTTCTGAATTCTCTTGTTGGCGGCGGCAAGACTGGCCGCTTCTGGCAGTGTTCTGAATGCGTTGACCGCATGCACTCTTCTGGAGAAATCGAGCGGCCGCCCCGGGCGCCGTGCCAATACCGAGGCAATGACATCGACGGGAACATCTTGCTCGGTGAAGTAACCACGTAGTCGATCGAAAATGAAGTCATTGAGCTGCTCACGCAAACCAGGCTCGATGTTCAGGAACTCATAGTTCTCCAGGGCCACATCAATCAGCTTGACGAGCTCGAGGTCTGATTCACCTTCAATGAGAATTCTGAGCACGCCGAGCGCACCACGGCGCAGCGCGAACGGATCCTTGTCGCCCGTCGGTTGCTCACCGACCGCGAAAATCCCTGCCAGAGTGTCGAGCTTATCCGCCATCGCGAGCGCTTTGCCGATTATGCTCTCGGGGATGACGTCACCCGAAAATTTGGGCAAGTAGAGCTCCGCGAGTGCGCCAGCCAATGCCTCCGGCTCGCCATCCGCACGCGCATATTCGGCGCCCATCAAGCCTTGCAGTTCCGGGAACTCGCCAACCACGGCAGTCGGCAAATCGCACTTCGACAACAAGCCGGCTCGTCGGGCCACGGCCACATCGTCGGGACTACAACCCATGGCTATTGCAATATGAGCGGCCAGCTTGGAGATCCTTGTCGACTTGTCGTGCACCGAGCCGAGCTTGTCGTGAAATTTGACCTGCGCCAGCGTCGGCAGATGAGACTCCAGGCTTTGACGCCGATCAGTCTCGAAAAAGAACGCCGCGTCCTTGAGGCGCGGTCGAACGACTTTTTCGTTGCCGTCGCGTACGGCCTCAGGGCGGCGGCTGTCGATATTGCTGATGGTGATGAATCGAGGCAGTAAAGTACCGTTCGCATCTTCTACATGAAAATACTTCTGCGCCCCCTTCATGGTGGCGATCAGAATGCACGAGGGCAGTTTCAAGAACTCTTCGTCGAAGTCGCCGTGAATGGGCACCGGCCACTCGACCAGCGCCGTGACCTCTTCCAGCAGGGCTTCGTCAATCACCGGCGCGCCGCCGAGACTTTCAATAGTGTCCTCGACCTGTTTGCGGATAATGTCCTTACGGGTGTTGTAGTCCGCGACTACATGAGCCGCGGAGTAGAGCTGGGAAGCATAGGTGTCGGGGGCGTCAATCGGGATGGCATTCGGTTGATGGAACCGGTGACCGTAGCTGTTGCGACCGGCACTTACGCCGAGCACGTCGGCTTGCACGGATTCATCACCAAACAGCATGACCGCCCAGTGCACGGGGCGGACGAATTCGATGTCGAAGTCGGCCCAGCGCATACGACGCTTTATAGGCAGTGTGGCCAGCGCGGTGTTGACGATGTCGGGGAGCAGAGAGGTCGTTGGCTGTCCGACCTCAGTGGTGCGAAATGCGAGCCAGCTGCCTTTTTCGGTTTCCAGACGTTCCAGATGCTCCACCGGTACTCCACAGGAGCCGGCGAATCCCGTTGCCGCCTTGGTTGGGTTGCCATCGTCGTCGAATGCAGCACTCAGCGCCGGTCCTCGGCGCTCGATTTGACGCTCCGGCTGCGCACCTTGAACTTGCTCGATCAGTACCGCGAGGCGTCTGGGTGTGGCAAACAGGCTATGGGTCCCATGCTTCAGATTTGCTTTCTCGAGTCCTGCGACGACGCCTGCCCCGAAGGCTTCAGATAGTGCACGCACGGACGCCGGTGGCAGTTCCTCGGTGCCGATCTCGATCAGCAGATCTGCGTGATCAGTCATCGACTGTCTCCACGGTCTCCACTTTCATGGGAAAGCCGAGGGCTTCGCGTTCATCGTAGTAGCTCTGCGCGACCGCCCGAGCCAAGCTGCGAATTCTGAGGATGTAGCGCTGTCGCTCGGTTACCGATATCGCATGCCGCGCATCGAGCAAGTTAAACGTATGCGAGGTCTTGAGCACCATCTCGTAGGCGGGTAGCGGCAGTCGCTTCTCGATCAGCTCATTGGCGGCCTGCTCGCAGCTGTCGAATGTCGAGAACAGCGTCTGGACGTCGGCGTGCTCAAAGTTGTAAGCCGACATCTGAACTTCATTTTGCAAAAACACATCACCATAGGTGACGTGGCCGAGGGGGCCGTCTGTCCAGACCAGGTCGTACACGGAGTCGACGCCTTGCAGATACATGGCTATACGTTCCAGGCCGTAGACCACCTCCGCGGTAACCGGCTTACAGTCGAGCCCGCCGACTTGCTGAAAATAGGTGAACTGGGTGACTTCCATGCCGTTTAACCACACCTCCCAGCCGAG
>MDTE01049211.1_pt1 | contig 11536 bp, 10 predicted proteins | sample 811231 | NCBI WGS metagenome assembly MDTE01 (sample SAMN05326651, study PRJNA326480) | marine metagenome | isolation source: seawater | place: Indian Ocean: Red Sea | collected 2010
ATACTTTTCATGTCGTATGCTGTTTCGCGGACAGTCGTTAGGCAAATACAAGATCCTGTCGCCACTTGGCAGTGGTGGTTTCGGCGCGGTATATCTCGCTAAAGACACATGGATCGATAAAGAAGTCGCGATTAAAGTCCCCCATAAACAAAACCTTAATTTCAGAGACTTACTGCGTGAACCGCGACTATTAGCAGCATTGGATCACCCAAACATTGTTTCAATTACGACCGCTGAAAAAGAAGACAACGTTTTCTTCATCGTAATGGAATACGTCGACGGAGACACGCTAGAAAACGTTATTGCCCGTGAGGCCGCACTCGACACTGCTCGCACTGTTGACTACACCCTGCAAATCGCGAACGCTGTTGATCACGCCCATCGCCAAGGCGTACTTCACCGTGATCTCAGACCACCAAACGTGCTTGTGTCTGGCTCGGGAATCTTAAAAGTCGCGGACTTTGGAACCTCTCGATTTTTGGAAATTGCCGCTCACGGCACAACCGTCATTGGTAGTCCACCGTATATGGCACCTGAACAGTTTGAAGGAAAAGCTGTCTTTGCTTCCGACATCTATTCACTAGGCATCACAATGTACCAAATGCTCACTGGCGCATTACCCTACGAAACACCCGCACCGACTGATCTTGACAAGTTAATTAGTGGCGAACTCGTACGTCCGCCAAAACTAGAAAATCCTGCTGTCCCAAAACCACTCAACGACATCGTAATGAAAGCACTCGCACCAACGCTTTCTTCTCGGTACCAGCGTGCTGCAGAGTTAATTGCTGATCTCGAGCTATCGTACGGACCTCAAAATCATTCAGAACCCAGTGTGGATGAAAATATAACTAGTCTGCCCGACGGAAGTCCTCAAGAATTTCAAACCTCAAGCGTACAAAAACGACTTCGTTCTACCACACCATCAACTGGAAAATTTTGCTGGCAATGCCATAAACCATTGCATGCAAGAACAGACCGTTGCCCGTTTTGTCACGAAACACAGTAGCTGAACATCCACATCATTTGGTCCTGACCTTGCCAATAACTACACTCGCCTCGTAGACTGGCATCAAGCGTAACTTATTCACTCCGCGGGATTTCATACGTTATGACTTTTGGATCTGGACAAATCTGGATGAATGGTTCTCTCGTTGATTGGGCCGATGCCAACATTCACATCGGCTCACATGTCATCCATTATGGTAGCGGTGTCTTCGAAGGTGCTCGCTGCTATGACACTGACAAGGGTGCAGCGGTCTTCCGCCTTGATGCACACATAAGACGCCTTTTTGATTCTGCCAAAATCTATCGGATGGATCACCAACTCAATCAAGACGGATTTGAGACTGCAGTTCTAGAAACTATACGCGCAAATCAGTACCGATCATGCTATATCCGTCCTCTTTTGTATCGAGGCTATGACTCGCTCGGAGTTAACCCTTTTAGTTGCCCGGTCGAAGCTGCGATCCTAGTTTGGCACTGGGGTGCCTACTTAGGCGAAAAAGCCCTAGAAGACGGTGTCGACGTTCAAATCAGTTCCTGGGGACGTGGTGCCCCAAACCGTTTCCCGTCAGTGTCGAAGTCAACTGCAAATTACGCGAATTCTCAACTCATTAAGATGGAAGCAACGCTAAATGGTTACAGCGAAGGAATTGCATTAGATCCTCGTGGTTTTGTCAGTGAAGGAAGTGGGCAAAACATATTCGTTGTACGCGACAACATCATTACGACCCCACCACTTGCAGATTCTATTCTCCCGGGCATCACCCGCGATGTTGTTATAACTTTAGCCAGTGAACTGGGTTTTACGATTCAAGAAGCGACAGTGCCCCGTGAAACGCTTTATATTGCAGATGAAGTATTTTTTACGGGTACAGCCGCTGAAATATCTCCGATACGTACGGTTGACAAAATTACCATTGGATCTGGCAAGCGTGGCCCAGTCACCGAAGCTATTCAGCACCGCTTTTTTGACATTATTAACGGTCGTCTACCCGACACTCATGGATGGCTTACGTTTGTATACACCGAGGATACGGCATCCATGGAGTCTGTCGATGCTGTTGCGAAAAGCGGTTAACTTCATAGCCTGGCGTCAACTCAAACGAGCCTAGTATCCTTCAAGGGTGCAAAACCTAGTATCGCACCCTTATACGACCGCATTGTCATTACTGGCTAGAAGAGAACTCACATCGACTCAACTACGAAATCGCCTTGCTAAGAAAGGATTTTCAACCGAAGCGATAAACGAAACTATCCAGCGACTCACGAATGAAGGAGCACTTGACGATCGTCGCACAGCAGGCATCTATGCTCGACAAGCCGCGTTAATAAAACATCGAGGACCGAGACGTGCCATACTGGACCTCGTAGCAGCTGGTGTTGCGCAAGACATTGCCCGTGAAGTTGTTTCTCAAACGTACGAAGAGGTTGGCACACAACTAGTGATCCAACGAGCACTAAACCGACGCCTGACTGGACGTGTCCAAGACCGAGCCCAATTCCAAAGACTCTACCAATACCTCATTCGGCAAGGCTTCGAAGGGCATCTGGCTTATAGCGCTCTTGAAGAACGTTCAACGGGAAACACCTGTCCTGACGAATAACCCATCCATCCCTCTGTGCAAGAATTAGACTTATGACATCCGCTGATATCCGGCAAAGTTTTCTCGATTACTTCAAAGAACACGGACATCGTGTTGTTCCGAGCAGTCCATTGGTCCCATCAAACGATCCGACATTGTTATTTACAAATGCCGGGATGAACCAATTCAAAGAACTTTTTCTTGGAACAGATCAACGAGATTATCAGCGTGCCACGACTGCTCAAAAATGTATGCGCGTCAGCGGTAAACACAATGACCTCAACAACGTAGGTCCCTCGCTACGACATCACACATTCTTCGAAATGCTCGGTAATTTTTCATTTGGTGATTACTTTAAAACAGACGCAATCCCTTTTGCGTGGGTTCTCCTCACCGACATCTGGCAGCTACCTCCGGACAGACTCTATGCCACAATCTTTGAAGGAAGTTCTGAAATACCGCGTGACGACGAAGCTCATTCGATCTGGCTGCAACTTCTGCCCGCTAGCCGTATTGCCGAAATGGGTGTTGCCGATAATTTCTGGTCCATGGGTGATACCGGACCCTGCGGAAGATGCTCAGAAATCCACTACCACAGAGGTGACCACCTTCCGTGCTCAGAAACACCATGTCGCGGAATAGACTGCAGTTGCGATCGATATGTCGAAATCTGGAACAATGTTTTCATGGAATTTGACAGGCAAGCAGACGGTACTCTCAAGCCGCTACATAAACCATCAATAGATACCGGGATGGGACTGGAGCGGATTGTTGCTGTGTTGCAGGACAGACTCTCAAACTACGACACAGACCTATTTACGCCGTTACTTGAGGCCATTGGTAAGCGCGCCGGTGTGTCGTATCAACCACTACTAGGACGCAATAGTAACAACACAACCGATGTGTCACTGCGCGTTGTTGCTGACCATCTTCGCGCTATGACGCTCCTGATCGGTGACGGGGTAACACCTTCAAATGAATGGCGTGGATACGTTCTCCGTAAAATAATGCGACGGGCGATGCGTCACGGTAAAAAACTCGGCCTGGAGGAACCCTTTCTTCACGAACTCGTCAACGTTGTCGTTGGTGAAATGGGAACTGCTTATCCAGAACTAAGCACCAATCAAACGACGATCATTGACACTATTCGCCGTGAAGAAGAACAGTTCGACAAAGTGCTGACCGACGGGCTACCGCGTCTCGAAGACACACTTAGAACCTCAGAACAGGGAAATCGAACCGTGTCTGGCGATGACGCTTTTCGGCTCTACGATACCTTTGGCCTTCCGCTTGACTTCATTGAAGACCTCGCTGAATCGCGCCAAATAACCATTGACAAAGCGGGCTTCGACCATGCGATGGAAGCCCAACGCACAAGAGCGAGAGCGAGCACAAAATTCGCAGCGACAGACACACCCAGTTTTACTCAACAACCCAACGACGACGCAGCGGCACTAGTTGACACCTTTATCGGATACAACGACACGCAGTGTCAATCCACGATCAAGCAACTATTTCGGACTGACGGAACATCCACCGCTGTACTTACTTCAGGTGAAAAAGGATTTGCCATTTTCGACGTCACGCCGTTTTATCTTGAAGCAGGCGGCCAAGTCTCTGACACAGGCACATTCAGTACAACAGACGCCGGGCGCGGCCACATTAGTAATGTGATCAAGCCGATTCCGAATTGGCCGCGGATGCATATTGTTGCGATAGCCGAGTCTTCCCTTCATGTCGGCACAGAGGTTCTCGTTGAACTCGACGTTGGCAGAAGAAATGCGATCCGCAGAAATCACACAGCCACGCACCTACTTCACGCGGCATTACGAAAGGTTATTGGCAAACATGTCAAGCAGGCCGGGTCGCTCGTAGCCCCTGAAAAACTTAGATTTGACGTGACAAACCATGAGCCGATTACAGTAGACCAGATTAGTGAAATAGAGCAGATTGTAAACACTTGGATTATCGACAACCGACCGGTCGATACGCGAGAACGTTCAACTGACGAAGCCATCGCAGATGGCGCCATGGCTCTCTTCGGAGAAAAGTACGGCGATATTGTTCGAGTCGTCAGTGTCAGTGATTTTTCAATGGAGTTGTGCGGGGGAACGCATTGCGCATCCACGGGAGACATCGGCACATTTGTGGTAACACACGAAGGAGGCGTCGCGGCAGGTGTTCGCCGGCTTGAGGCCGTAACTGGAGAATATGCACTTCATTTCGTACAGGAACGTAATACGACTCTCAACCAAATACTTGATGCGCTTGGCACAACAGCCACGGAAGCGGTTCCGACTGTAAAGAAACTACAGTCGGAAACCAAACGCCTGAATCGAGACCTAGAACAATTGAAAGTCAAAACCGCGTTCGGCATGGGCACGGCAAGCGGGATTGATCTTGAAAGCAGTAACGACACCCTTGAATCCACAGAAATTCAGGGAATACAACTCATCGCAAGACGCGTTTCCGGACTCGAACAAAATGCGCTTCGGACGTTAGCGGATAAACTGCGAGATCGCTTAGGTAGCGGTGTTGTCGTGTTAGCTGCAGATACGGATGGGAAAGCAGCGCTCGTGGTGACTGTTACACGCGATCTAACTAATCGTGTTCACGCTGGGCAGTTAATTAAAACTTTGGCTCCCATCGTTGGAGGGCGTGGCGGTGGCCGACCTGATTTCGCTCAAGCCGGTGGTCGGCAAGTCGAACGACTCGACGACATCGTCCAGCAAAGCCGAACCGAGATCGAGCGCATACTAAGCAGTTAATGTCTCCCGACAAAAAATCGAACAGCAACAAACCAGTTGAATCGGTCGCCGTACGACTTGACGTATGGCTAGACGTCGCCTGTCTCTTCAGAACGCGCTCCGAAGCACAACGAGCCATCAAAGGTGGGAAAGTTGCTCTCAACGACCACCGAGGAAAGCCACACCGGGAGGTCCACGCAGGTGACACGATATGTATCACACGAACAAACGGAGTCAAACAACTCCTCGAAGTACTCGGCATCGAAGATCGACACGTTTCAAAACATGACGCACAAACACTTTACACTGATCGGACACCACCACCATCCGAAGAAGAAGCTGCCTTTCGTGCTCTAATCAGACATGTTGGTCGTAATAATCCCGCCAAAATGGGAGTCCCTAATAAACGGCAACGCCGGCAACTCAGAAAACTGAAAGAAGTTCAATAATGGAACGAGACCGCTATAATAAAAGAATGAAAAATTGGGTTTCCGCTCTTGGACTGGCGTTTGGTGTTCTCGGCCTCTCGCTCGTGTGGACAGACGTATCTGCTCAAGCGAAGTTACCGACTATTGAGGTATATAAAAACCCCACGTGAGGCTGTTGCGTGAAGTGGGTGGTTCACCTACAAGAGCAGGGTTTTACAGTCAATATGACGGATGTTCCCAGTGTAGTTCCTCTTAAACAGCGTGCTGGATTGAGTCCTGAACTCTCATCGTGCCATACAGCACTCGTCGGCGACTACGTCATAGAGGGACACGTTCCCGCATCAGATATCAAACGTATGCTCGCCGAAGGACCGGATATCCGGGGACTTGCGGTTCCAGGTATGCCAATTGGCTCACCAGGAATGGAAGGACCGAATGGGCGTGGCTACGACGTGTACGCCTTCGATCGTTGGGGCGGCGCTGAAGTCTATTCGACACACGGGAAATAACCTACGCTCAGCACCTTTGTCATTTTTGGTGGTAGCTTACAGATAGAAAGAGACAGTATAATTATTAGTTAATGGCAAATCATAAATCAGCGATAAAGGCTCATACGCAAAGCCTCAGACGTCGAGAACACAATAAACAGCTTAAAAGTCGAATGCGCCACGCGCTCACTGCAACACGAAATGCTATTGACACTGGCGATGTCAATAAAGCTGGTATTCTTGTCCGGACGACCGTCTCATTAATTGACAACCTTGCTGGCAAAGGTGTCATCCACCATAATGCGGCCGCACGCCATAAATCACGCTTGTCGAAACGACTCAGAAACGTAGCAACTGTTTCGGCGAATTAGGTCTTTAATTTTCTTTAACAGCGCACAACTGAACAACGAGTTTTTCGAGTATAACGCGAGGTTCGTCCGTGGATCTCTTAAGGGCCTTGTCGGCTCTAAATACGAAATTAATAGCCGGGATAAGTCTCGGCCCACTTAAACGTGTTCTTACGACCCACGCGAGTTGACCGAGTAACATTTGCGGAACTGCTCCCCCATCAATTAAAAGTGCGAGTTCGCGCAAGGCCGTAGCAGTTTGTCCTTTCTCGATCGCTTTGGTTACAGCCCAGTCATCAAGAGACACCGCCATACCTACAACTTCTTTCACATCTGGCGCACTTATCCGCTCCTGCCCGGACGCAAAAAGCAACAGACGATCGAACTCTCCTCGAAGACGACGAACATCAGGCCCGATCCGGTTAGCAAGTTCTCGAACCGCCTCTACCTCCATAGTGACACCTGCCGCCTTTGCCTGTCTAGTAATCCATCGTGCTGCGTCAGATACATCCTCAAGTAATCCACATTGAACCACCGTCGAAGTAGCCTTTAGTTTCTTAGTTATTCGCCATGTACCATTTAAGCTCTCTGTGATAATTACGAAAATCGTCGTTTGGCCCGGATCATCTAAGTGTTTCTCTAGTAATTTCAAATCGAGAACCGCCGTTACGTCGTTCTCGCGAGGTGGCTGAAGTAATACTTCGGCGCGCTGCACAATAACGAGTCTTTTAGGAATTATCATGGGAAGTGTTTTAAGCGCGCCCAGCACATCACCGAGCGATACTTTTGACGACTGGGTACCCGCCTCTAGTCCATCAAAACGATGAACATTAAACGGGCGTAATTCCTCTTCTATGACCGCCTCAAATGCATCAACAATCTCGTCTTTCTCATGCTCATCAGCCCCGAGAATGAGATAGACGGGATCTAATTGACCGCTCTTGAGCTGCTTGAGTAATGCAGAAGGGACGAGAGTTTCCACGACCTCAGTAACCTAAAATGCTTCAAGAATCGAACTAACCACGGTCGTGGCAAAATCGACTGCAATCCGTTCTACGGCATTGTTTTGTTGACCAAAAAATGCGGAAACGTTCTGCACGTCTCCAGCACCCGAGGCAACCTCGTATTCATCACTAAAGATAAGCTGTTGGTCATCCCACACGATTTCATTCGTTGTGAGATCAGTAAATTCGATTGCAGCAGTCAGCGTGAAAATGTACCGAGAAGCTTGTTGGTCAGAAGTAAAACTTGCAGGCGTTATCGTGATGTCATTGATTACGCCAGTCAGTGTCGCATCTGCGCCACCGGGATCAGTCTGCACGCGATATGACCCTCGACCGATAAATGCTGACCGCACTTCCTGGGTCAGTAAACGCTCAACATCAAAAACGACCGTGTTGTTATCAAAAATAGGGATCGCGATCGTCTCAATATAGTCAGGAAGGAACCCACCACGACCTGCGAGTGAGTAGCCACAGCCAGACATCAAACTGCATACTAACAAGATGACCATACAGCGACCGACTCGAAATATTCTCGCCATAGCCATTAATCTCCTTCGAAAAATCACTTCGCAACAATACTGATAAGTCTCCGCTGCACAAGCACAACACGACCTATTTCTTTGCCTTTAGTATGCGCCTGGACCTTCGGCTGAGCTAGTGCCATTTCCTTCAGAGTCTCGTCAGGCGTATTAATTGGCACTATCATCCGAGCGCGAACCTTCCCGTTTACTTGCACGGGCAATACGAGTTCTTCCGCACGGGCGACCGATTCATCATATTCCGGCCAGCCGGCCAACTCCACGCCATCATCATGCCCCATGGCTTCCCACAGCTCTTCAGCCAAATGTGGCGTAAATGGTGACAATAAAAGAACAAGCGCTTCCGCCCCTTCCTGAACTACAGCAAGCGACGCAGAGCTAGCTTTTGCGTTTGCCTCATCTGGGGAATTAGACATTGGCCCAATGTTCATTTTCTCGCAATAGCCATACAAGTCATTCACAAGTTCCATTAACGAAGAGACTGCAGTATTGAGATGCACGCGCGGGTGAAGATCTTCTGATACTCTACGAATCGTAGTGTGAGTCTTCCGCCTCAGGTTACGTTCAGCATCACCTAGTTCAACTGCATCAAACCCGGGAATATTTCCAGCTGCAATCACAGAAGCGAATGGCATGACTAAACGCCAAACTCGACCAAGAAAACGAGCGCTCCCTTCAAGGCCCGTATCTGTCCATTCAATTTCTTTTTCAGGTGGTGCGACAAACATCTCATACAGGCGTAACGCATCCGCGCCAAAGGTTGTAGTCATTTCATCCGGGTCGACAACATTTCCTTTTGATTTTGACATCACGTTACCATCGCGCAGAACCATGCCCTGCGTGAGCAACCGCTCGAACGGCTCATCGTGCTGTACTAACCCGAGGTCGCGAAACACTTTACAGAAAAATCTTGAGTAGATCAGATGCAGAATGGCATGCTCGACACCACCACTATAGAAATCAATAGGTGTCCAATATTTGACTTTGTCAATATCGAAAGGTGCGCTGTCGTTCTTCGGGTCGCAGTACCGATAAAAATACCACGATGAATCAACGAATGTGTCCATCGTATCGGTCTCTCTTCTTGCCTCTCCTCCACACGCAGGGCACGTCGAATCGACGAAATCTGGTACCTGAGCGAGAGGTGACTTTCCACGCCCAGTAAATTCTTTGATTATCGGCAGTTCAATCGGAAGATCCTCAAACGGAACCGGTTGCGTCCCACATTTATCACAGTAAATCATCGGTATGGGCGTTCCCCAATAACGCTGCCGAGACACGCCCCAATCTTTCAGTCGATACTGAATTTGACCGCGTCCGAAACTGCCCGATTCCGCATCACGCGTCATGACCTCTCGCGCTTTATTGCTCTCCAACCCTGAGTACTTCCCTGAATCAACAAGACGCCCAGCGGCGACTGAGGCCTCTTGCAACATTGAGCCCTCAAGAGGCTCAAGACCATGAGGTTGGATCACCACACGAATCGGCAAGTCATACTTCCGCGCAAACTCAAAATCTCGTTGATCATGCGCAGGTACGGACATGATCGCACCTGTTCCATAGTCGGCCAATACAAAGTTCGCGATCCAAATCGGAACACGCTCCTTCGTAAAGGGGTTAAGTGCAAAACGCCCCGTATCAAAGCCTTCTTTTTCGATTTGTCCGGTTAGTCTCGCATTCCGGTCGAGTTCTCGAAATTGCTTAACACGATTCCTAAACTTATCTGCCTCATCACTATCAGTCGCAAATTTATCGACCAATGGGTGCTCGGGTGCCAACAGTACAAAACTCCCACCATAGATCGTATCGATACGCGTCGTAAAAATATCAATTGCACCGTCTGACCGTTGATCGTTATCTGTACCGGCCAACGGAAACGACACCAAAGCGCCCTCAGACCGACCAATCCAATTGCGCTGCATAGTGAGAACCTTGTCAGGCCACTGTTCAAGACTCGATGTCATATCCAATAATTCATCAGCGTAATGGGTAATACGAAGAAACCACTGCTCCAAGTCTCTGGTCTCAACGACGGTACTACAGCGCCAGCAACCACCGTCGACCACCTGCTCATTAGCGAGCACCGTGTTACAACTCGAGCACCAGTTCACGGCTGAATGCTTACGGTACGCAAGTCCTCGTTCGTACATTTTGAGAAATAGCCACTGATTCCATTTGTAATACGAGCGATCACAAGTCGCAAACTCACGTTCCCAGGCGTAACTGATTCCGAGACGCTGCAATTGATCTTTCATATGGGCAATGTTGTCGCGCGTCCAGGCTTCCGGATGAATGTTGTTCTTAATTGCCGCGTTCTCAGCGGGCATTCCGAACGCGTCCCAACCGAATGGTTGCAACACGTTATACCCTTGCATACGCTTCATTCTCGCAACCACGTCGCCGATCATGTAGTTTCTGACATGGCCAACGTGAGCGTGACCCGAAGGGTAAGCAAACATCACAAGGCTATAAAATTTCGGCCGAGATAGGTCCTCGGAAACCTCAAAGGCCCGGCGGTCTGTCCACCGCTGCTGCCATTTTGTCTCGATGTCTTGGGGGTTATAGTCGCGCACGAAACTAACGGTAGGGGTTAAAGTTTCCAATAGTTTATCAGTCTATAGCTGTCTACTCGTACTTATTGACGGCCAGTACGGGGTTTGCGCTACCAGAATTGGTCCCAGTGCGGCCTCGGCCACGTCAATAGACCCTGACACAGGCAAAACCTCTTCGAGATCCCGAGCCTGCTCAACTGTGACAACAAGCAACTCTTCAAGACAGGCCTCCAAAGCCGGTAAATGATATCCACCTTCCGTAATGGCAAAAAATCGACCATCACAATGCTCAAGTGCTAATCGACAAATTAATCGAGTGAGGGTCCCGAAACCATCCACCGTCATTTGCATCCCACCCAGCGGATCGTCAACATGAGCATCAAAGCCAGCCGACAGAATAATCAACTGTGGCTGAAACTCCTGTGTCACGGGTAAAACCAGCCTTCGAAACATGAGATCAAGATCTGCGTCACCGGCACCAGCCTCAAGAGGAATATTGAAAGTAAAACCAGTGCCAGCACCATTCCCGATCTCACTTACGGCACCTGTTCCTGGATAAAACGGATACTGATGAGTCGAAATATAGAGCACTCGAGGATCATCGTAAAAAATTGACTGGGTCCCATTCCCGTGGTGCACGTCGTAATCAATAACCACTACCCGCTCAAGACCATGTGATAGCGCATGAGTCGCCGCAACCGCTGCATTGTTGTACACGCAAAACCCCATCGCACGATTACGCTCCGCGTGATGGCCTGGTGGGCGTACAAATGCTACCGCTGGTTGATCCTGCTCAAGCGCATAGTCACCCCCCATAACAGCCGCTCCTGCCGCGAGACGAGC
>MDTE01202229.1_pt1 | contig 11536 bp, 9 predicted proteins | sample 811231 | NCBI WGS metagenome assembly MDTE01 (sample SAMN05326651, study PRJNA326480) | marine metagenome | isolation source: seawater | place: Indian Ocean: Red Sea | collected 2010
ACACAGCTCAAACAGGTTATCAGGAAATTTTAACTGATCCTTCGTATGCTAAACAAATCATAACATTTACTTTTCCACATATTGGAATTGTCGGAACAAATTATCTTGATAATGAATCTAATAAAATACATGCCTGTGGGTGTGTAATAAACCAGCCACTCGGGGAAAAAAGCAACTGGAGAAGTGATCAAAATTTAGATTTTTTTTTTACTAAAAATAATATCCCTTGTATTACAAATATAGATACAAGACAAATAACAAGACTATTAGCATCTAAAGGAGCATTGAAGTCAGCTATAATAAACTTTGGAAATAATCTAAATGAAATTGAAAAAATTAAAAAAGAAATAAAGAAATGGCAAGGGTTAAACAACCTTGATTTAACTAAATTTGTTTCGACAAAATTAAATTATATTTGGTCCGAAGGAAAATGGTCATTGAGGGAAAACAATTATGAAATAAATTTAGAAAAAAAATCATATAAAATAGCATGTTTAGATTTTGGTATTAAAAGAAATATTCTTAGAAATTTATACTCCAAAAATTTTGAATTAATAGTTGTTAATTCTAAAGCTAGTTTTGAAGAAATCATGTCTCTTAATCCTGATGGTGTTTTTTTATCTAATGGACCAGGAGATCCCTATGCAACCAGTAGCTATGCAGTTCAAACCATAAAAAAATTAATTAAAAAGAAAATACCAATTTTTGGCATATGTCTTGGTCATCAATTATTGGCCCTTGCTTTAGGGTCAAAAACTAAAAAAATGTTCCAGGGTCATAGAGGTGCTAATCATCCAGTAATAAATTTAAAAACAAAAAAAGTAGAAATTACTTCTCAAAATCATGGATTTGAAATTAATCGAAAAAGCTTGCCTAAGGATGTTGTAGAAACTCACATCTCATTATTTGATGGATCAAATGAAGGATTTAGGCATAAAAAACTTCCGATATTTGGTGTTCAATACCATCCAGAATCAAGTCCAGGCCCTCATGATAGTTACTATTTGTTTAAAGAATTTGAAATAATGGTTAAAAATTATGCCAAAAAGAAATGATATAAAAAAAATTCTCGTGATAGGAGCTGGTCCAATAGTTATTGGACAAGCATGTGAATTTGATTATTCAGGAGCTCAAGCTTGTAAAGCTCTAAAAGAAGAAGGATATAAAGTAACTTTAATTAATTCAAATCCAGCAACAATAATGACAGATCCAAATTTAGCCGATAAAACTTATATAGAACCTATCACTAAAAAATTTGTAGAAAAAATAATAAAAATAGAAAAACCAGACGCTATTCTTCCAACAATGGGAGGACAAACAGCATTAAATGTGTCTATGGAATTGTTCAATGATAAAATTTTAAAAAAATATAATGTGAAAATGATTGGTGCTAATCCTCGATCTATTGAATTAGCAGAAGATAGAAAAAAGTTTAAAAATGCTATGAATGAAATTGGTCTCTTGTTTCCAAAAAGTACAATAGTTAATAATATTGATCAAGCTATTAACGTTAAAAAAAAATTACTACTTCCCCTTGTAATTCGTCCAAGTTTTACTTTAGGAGGCACTGGCGGAGGAGTTGCTTACACAAATAAAGAATTCATAGAATTATGTAAGAGAGGTATGAATGCCAGTCCTACACATCAAATATTAATTGAAAAATCAGTTGCTGGATGGAAAGAGTTTGAGATGGAAGTTGTTAGAGACTCAAAAGACAATTGTATTATTGTTTGCTCTATCGAAAATATAGATCCAATGGGAGTTCATACAGGAGATAGCATAACAGTTGCTCCTGCTTTAACTCTTACAGATAAAGAATATCATTTATTACGTGATGCAAGCATAAAAGTTTTAAGAAAAATTGGAGTTGATACTGGTGGATCTAATGTCCAATTTGCAATTAATCCAATAAATGGCGAAGTAAATATTATAGAAATGAATCCTAGGGTAAGCAGATCCTCCGCTCTTGCTTCAAAAGCAACGGGTTTTCCTATTGCAAAAATTGCTGCTAAACTTGCTGTGGGATATACTTTAGATGAACTAAAAAATGATATCACAAGAAGTACCCCAGCAAGTTTTGAGCCCAGTATTGATTATATTGTTTCAAAAATACCCAGATTCACTTTTGAAAAATTTATTGGAACTGATCCTAATTTAACTACATCTATGAAATCTGTTGGGGAAACAATGAGTATTGGTAGAAGTTTTGCTGAATCTATTCAAAAAGGTTTTTCTTCATTAGATTATGGTTTAGATGGCATTGATACTCCTAAAAATATTTTTTTAACAAAAAGAAATATTCTTAAAGAATTGAAAAAGCAATCTTCTGAAAGATTGTTAATAATTGCTGAATCTTTAAGAATGGGAATAAGTAAGAAAAAAATAAACAAAATAACTAATTATGATCCTTGGTTTATAGATCAAATAGATGCAATTATAAAGCTTGAAAAAAATATTTCCAATTACAAACTAAATAAAGAAAACTTATTGTATTTAAAATCTAGAGGTTTTTCAGATAAAAAAATAGCAAAATTAAAAAATAAAAAAGAAGCTTATATAAGAAATTTAAGACATAAATATAATATCAAACCAGTTTATAGATTAGTTGATACTTGTGCTGGAGAATTTGATTCTAAAACCCCATACCTTTATTCTACTTATGATTGGAAATTAGAAAATAATAAATTTTGTGAATCAAATCCTTCTAATAGAAAAAAAATAATAATATTAGGAGGGGGACCAAACAGAATTGGTCAAGGAATAGAATTTGATTACTGCTGCGTTCATGCAGTCTATGGATTAAAAGAATTAGGAATAGAAACTATTATGATTAATTGTAATCCTGAAACTGTTTCAACAGATTACGACACTTCAGATAGGTTATATTTTGAGCCCTTAACTGCAGAAAGTGTCATAGAAATTTATAACAAAGAATCACAAAATGGAAAAGTGCTGGGAGTTTTCGTTCAATTTGGAGGTCAAACACCTTTAAAAATAGCCAAAGAATTAGAAAGGGCTGATATTAAAATTTTGGGTACTTCTACTAAATCAATTGATCTTGCAGAAGACAGAGATCAATTCAGTAAAATTCTTAAAAAACTTAAAATTGATCAGCCAAAAAATGGTATAGGAAATAAAATTTCTAAAATTCTAAAAGTAGCTAATAAGATTAAATACCCGGTTCTAATAAGACCTTCTTATGTTTTAGGTGGTAGAGCAATGGAAATTGCATATGATGATAATACACTTAAAGAGTACGCTAAAACTGCATTAAATATTTCATCAAATAATATGATATTAATTGATCAGTATTTAGAAAATGCTATTGAAATTGATGTTGATCTTTTAAGGGATAGTTATGGAAATATTTTCATTGCTGGTATTATGGAACATATTGAAGAAGCAGGCATACATTCAGGAGATAGTGCTTGCTCAATTCCGCCATTCTCAATTAATTCAAAAATAATAAATCAAATATCTGAATGGGTTAAAAAGATAGCAAATAAGATTAATGTAATTGGTCTTATGAATACTCAACTTGCTCTTAAAGGTGAAAATTTATTTGTATTAGAAGTTAACCCAAGAGCAAGTAGAACTATACCTTTTGTAGCAAAATCAATAGGTATTCCAATAGCAAAAATTGCTTCAAAAATAATGACAGGAGAAAAATTAACAAATTTTATTCCTTTATTAAAAAATAAAAAACTTAAAACTTTTAATGTCAAAGGACCTGTATTTCCTTTTAATAAATTTGAAGGGGTTGACTTACTTTTAGGACCAGAAATGAAATCAACAGGAGAAGTAATGGGAATAGATAAAACTTTTTTATCAGCTTTTATTAAAAGTCAAATTGCAGCAGATATTATTTTACCTAAAAAAGGTACTGCCTTTCTTTCAGTTGATGATACCAATAAAACAAAACTAATTCCAATAGCAAAAAAATTACAACAAATGAGTTTTGATATAATTGCAACAAAAGGAACAAAAAAAATTTTAGATGAAAATAATATTAAAGTTAGTTTAATTAATAAAGTAAAAGAAGGAAGCCCGCATATAGTAGATCTACTATCAAAACAAAAAATAGATATAGTTGTTAATACAACAAAATCAAAACGTTCATTAACAGATAGCTATAGTATTCGTAGAACATCTTTGGTAAACAACATTCCTTATTTTACTACAATACCAGCAGCAAAAGTAGCAATTGATGCAATTGAAATTTTGAAAAAAAATAGTTTAAAAGTTAGATCTCTCCAATCAATTCACTAATCTATTGACTTTAAAAACAAAAAATATCATCCTATCTCTATGAATAAAGTTCCAATGACTCAAGAAGGTTATACAAAACTACAAAATGAATTAAATAAGCTTGTAAAAAATGATAGGCCAGCAATTATAGCAGCAATTTCTGAAGCTAGAAGTCATGGTGATTTATCAGAAAATGCTGAATATCAATACGCTAAAGAACAGCAAAGTTTAATTGAAGGAAAAATAGCTGAATTAGAATCAACAATAGCCCAAGCTGAAATAATTGATGTTTCTAATTTATCAGGAAGTGAAATTAAATTTGGAGCAAAAATAAAAATAAAAGATGAAGAAACAGAAGAGGAGTATGATTATCAAATAGTTGGAGAATATGAGTCTGATATAAAAAATAAAAAACTTTCAATAAACAGTCCATTAGCTAGGGGATTAATAGGGAAAAATAAAAATGATATTGTTGAAATTAATAGTCCAAAGGGGATGAAATCATATAATATTTTATCAGTAAAATATAAATAATAATTTGAACTTCAATAAAGCAAATATTTGGGTAGTAACTGACGGTTCTCAAGGAATGATAAGTCAGGCAAAAGGTTTGGCACAACAAATTAGTAATAATATTTTTAATATAAAGATAGAATTATATTTTCCATGGTCACTACTGCAACCTGGTATTTTGCCAATTTACAAATGGATTTTTAAAAATAAAATTAGTTTCAAAAAAAAACCAAAAATAGTAATTAGTTGTGGAAGAAAAAGTGTTTACTTTTCTTTATATATAAAAAAAATTTATAAAGATATTATTACAATACATATTCAAAATCCAAAAATTAATTTTACTAATTTTAATTTTATAATAGCCCCAAATCATGACAATATTAAAGGAAAAAATATAATAAACTCTATAGGAGCAATTCATCAATTTACAAATCAAAATATTAAAAATAAAATAATTAATTTTCCAAAAAAAAATTTAATAAGTATAATTATTGGAGGTAAAAATAATCATTATAAATTTTCAAAAAAAAATGTATCTGATATTATTTTAAGTGTAAGAAAATTAAAAAAAAGATATCCAAATTTTAATTTTCTTATAGTAGGATCAAGACGAACTGGTAAAAATGCTAATCAGATCTTACAAAGTAAGTTAAAAAATATAGCCTATGTGTGGAATGGTTTAGATAAAAATCCTTATTCTTTTGCATTAAAATATTCCAATTTTTTTATTGTAACATCTGACTCAACTTCTATGATTTCAGAATGTGCTTTTACAGGAAAACCCATATTTGTTTATCATTTACCATTTAGAAGAAAAAGTCCAAGAATAAATAATTTTCATAAAGAATTTGAAAAATTAAATATAACTCATAAATTCTCTAACAATATAAAATTAATTCAGTGGAAATACAAAAGTTTGGACGAAGCAAAAAGAATCGCTGGTATTTTAAAGGAAAAAATAATAAAAGATTTTAATGAATCTAAGTAAAATTCTACAATATACTTCTCCATTTCAACATTGGGAAATTAAAGAATGTTTAGATGAAAAAACACTTGATGAAATCAAAAATGCTACTCTACCCGAAGGTGAAAGAGCTTACGATGGAACAAGAGCTGCTGATCATACTGGAAAGGGAATTGATGGTAAATTAAGAGTTTTTGTTAATAAAGAAAACTCAAATTTTTTTCCAAATTTAACTAAAGTCATTAATAGTCTTCAAAGCAAAATCACTGCTGATAAAATATCAAATTTCTTAGGAAAAGAATTATCTGATTCATATGTAAGATTAGAAATTATTGCTGATAAAAAAGGATTTTGGTTAAAACCTCATAAAGATATACAAGAAAAATTAATGACAATGATGATTTGGGTTAATCCTTACAATGAATCTAAAGATCTTGGAACTGATTTTTATAATGATAATTATGAGATTGTTAAAACAATAGAATACATAAATAATGAAGGTTATTTTTTTTCTTCTGGAAAAGACACATGGCATGGACTAGAAAAAAAAGTTATTAAAAAGGAAAGAAGGTGTATACAGATTAATTACGTTACCTTTAAAACAGACTGGCCCGTAAATTCTTGATATAAATGTCAAAGATTATAAACTCTAAAGTTTTAATTATAGGTTCTGGACCGGCTGGTTATACAGCTGCTATATATGCTGCTAGAGCAAATCTTGAGCCACATATAGTTGCTGGAATTCAACCTGGAGGTCAAATGACTATAACTACAGATGTTGAAAATTATCCGGGATATGAAAGTATAATTCAGGGTCCTTGGCTTATGGAGCAGATGAAAGTACAAGCAGAAAAAGTTGGTACTAAAATTCACAATGATATAGTTAAAGAAGTAAATTTTGAAAAATGGCCTTTTATAGCATTAACTGACTCAGGAATTACTTTCAATTGCAAATCAATAATAATATCTACTGGAGCTCAAGCAAGATGGTTAAATATTGAGAATGAGGAAAAGTTTAAAGGTTTTGGAATTTCAGCTTGCGCTACATGTGATGGTTTCTTTTTTAAAAATAAAGAGGTTGCTGTAATAGGTGGAGGAAATAGTGCAGTTGAAGAAGCTTTATACTTAACAAAATTTGCAAGTAAGGTAAATTTGATTCATCGTAGAGATTCACTTAGAGCTGAAAAAATATTGCAACAAAGACTATTCGATAATTCTAAAATTAATATTTTGTGGAATAAAAAAGTTGTTAAATTTGAAGGAAATGATGATCCTATTGCTTTAAATAAAATTTTACTTCAGGATACTTTAGATAAAAAAAACACTGAACTAAATGTTGAAGGCGTTTTCGTGGCTATTGGCCATGATCCTGCCACCTCAATATTTATTAATAAAATTAAAATGGATAATGATAATTATATAATAACAGAACCTGATAGCACTAAAACTAACATAGATGGAATTTTTGCAGCTGGAGATGTAAAAGATAAGGTTTACAGACAAGCTGTAACTGCAGCTGGTATGGGTTGTATGGCTGCACTTGAAGCAGAAAAATTCTTAGCTGAAAAAAACTAACCTTGTCTAGCTTTCATTCTAGGGTTTTTTTTATTTATAATATAAATTCGCCCTTTTCGCCTAACTAATTTACAGTCTTTATCTCTAGTTTTAGCTGTTTTTAAAGAATGTTTAACTTTCATTTCAAAAAAGCTAATAAATTCAATATATGATTTTGTCAAATTTATATTAATAAGAAGTTTGTATGAGAAATTTACATTTTCCAGGTAAATCTAATGTAATATCTACTCAAGGTATGGCAGCAACTTCTCAGCCTTTGAGTTCATTAGAAGCAATTTCTATATTAAAAAAAGGTGGTAATGCTGTAGATGCAGCAATTGCTGCATCTGCCGTCCAAGCAGTTATAGAACCGGGCTCAACAGGAATTGGTGGAGACAGCTTTGCTATAATTTCTTTGAAAAATAAAAAACCAGTATCAGTGAATGGTTCAGGTATTGCTGCTAAAAAATTAACACTAGATTTTCTTAAAGAAAAAAAAATTGATAAAATTTCCATAACAAGTCCTCATTCTGTTACAATTCCTGGATCAGTGCATGCATGGTATTCAATGCATAATAAATTTGGAAAATTAGATTTTGAAGAACTTTTTATTACTGCAGAAAAATATGCAAGAAATGGGTATCCTGTACATGAAGTGTCTGCACAAAGTTGGGAACAAAATATAAATAAGATTATAAAAAATGAATATACTAAAAGAATTTTTTCTAAAAATGGTAAGCCTTATAAATTTGGAGAAATTCACAAAAATATTAATTTAGCGAATACTTTAAATTCAATTGCTAAAAATAATATTAAAGATTTTTATCATGGTTATATAGCTGATGACATTGTTGATACATTAAATGAATTTGGTGGCGTTCAAAGCTTTGAAGATTTTGAAAGTCAAAAAACCATTTTTTCAGATACAATACACAATAATTACAAAGACAATACAATTCATCAATGTCCCCCTAATGGTCCTGGAATAACTGTTTTGATAATGATGGCAATTTTAGATAAATTTAATTTTAAAAATTTTGAACCCATGAGTTTTGAAAGGTTTCATTTGCAAGCTGAGGCCACAAAATTAGCATATGAAGCAAGAGAGAAAGTGATTGGAGACCCTTCTTTTAGTGAATTTAATACTTCTCAACTTATTTCAGAAAAATTTATTGATGATCTGGCAGCTAATATATCGTTTGAAAAATGCTATAATCCAGTAAATTTTACAATAACAGCACATCCAGAAACAATTTACTTAACTGTTGTGGATAAAGACCTAAATGCAGTATCGCTAATTAATTCAATTTGCTTTCCTTTTGGAAGTGGCATAACTTCTAAAAAAACTGGTATTTTACTTCAAAACAGAGGGGTTAATTTTAGAATTTTAAAAGATCATCCAAATAATATTGAAGGACATAAAAGACCTTTGCATACAATAATACCTGGGCTTGTATTAGATAAAAATAATCAAAATTTGTTGTCTTTTGGAGTAATGGGAGGTCAATATCAACCTGTTGGACAGTGTCAAGTTCTTCAAAACATCTTTGATTTTAAAATGAATATACAACAAGCAATAGATTTTCCTAGAGCTTTTAATATAGAAGGAGAATACAAATTTGAAAAAACCTTTCCTAGAGAAATAATTGAAAAATTAAATAATGTTGGTCATAATGTAAGTTATTCAAATGGACCTCACGGAGGAGGACAAGCTATTTATATTAATGATAATGAAGGTATTATGATAGGGGGTTCAGATTCAAGAAAAGATGGTTGTGCAATAGGGTATTAAACTAAATTCTCCCAAATGTGTCATTGTACTGATTATTTACTCTTATAAAGGTAGTGCACTTACTTAATTGTTTCAAAGAAGAGGCGCCAACATATGTGCAACTACTGCGAACACCTCCTAAAATATCTTTGATAGTATCTTGTAAATTTCCCCTGAACTGTATATTAACTTTTTTTCCTTCACTAGAACGATAATCAGCTAATCCTCCATAATGTTTGTCATTAGCTTCTTCTGAACTAGAGCCATAAAATTCAATATATTCTTTTCCATTTTTAGTTACTATTTTTCCTCCTCCTTCTTTATGTCCGGCTAACATACCACCTAACATTACAAAATCTGCCCCTCCTCCAAAAGCTTTTGCAACATCACCTGGGCAAGTACAACCTCCATCTGCAATCATATGAGCTCCTAATCCATGTGCTGCATCTGCACATTCAATAACAGCACTTAATTGAGGGTAACCTACTCCAGTTTGAATTCTTGTTGTACAAACACTACCTGGGCCAATACCTACTTTAACTATATCAGCCCCACTCAAAATTAATTCTTGAGTCATATCTGCAGTCACAACATTGCCAGCAATTAAAATTTTAGAAGGATGTTTTTCACGGACAGAAGATAAAAAATAACTAAAATTTTCTGAATATCCATTAGCAACATCAATACAAATAAACTGTATATAAGAGTGTTCACTTAAAATTTTGTTTAGTCTTTCGTAACTTTCTTTACTAGTTCCGCAACTTAATGCTACATAATTATAAATATCTTTCATAGGTTTAAATTCACTAATACTTTTTAGATCATGTTGTTTTGTTAATGTTGTAATAATTTTGAACTCAGATAAAGTTTCTGCAATACTCAATTCACCAACACCATCCATATTTGAAGCTATTATTGGTATGCCAGTCCATTCCTTATTTGAATGCTTGAATTTATAAGTTCTGCTTAAATTTACTTCTTTTCGGCTTTTTAAAGTACTTCTTTTTGGCCTAAAAAGCACGTCAGAATAATCTAATTTAATTTCTTCTTCAATTCTCATTATAAAAAATAAATATATTAATATTATAAACTATATATATTAATTTAATAAAATTAAACTTCTTATTCGACAACTATTATTTATGAAAAATAAAATAAATACGTTAGTAAATTCTGAAAAAATAAGATTTAATACATTCTATAGAAATTTATTAAAATCGACTTTAAAAAACGATGAGCTCTCACAAGCAATATTGTATGGCTCATTTAATGGTGGAAAAAGAATCAGACCTTTTATTATAAGTATTTTTTCAAAAATTGCTAAAATTAAAAAAACAAATTATTTAAACTTAGCATCAGTAGTTGAAAGCATTCATTCATATTCTTTGATTCATGATGACCTTCCTAGCATGGATAACGATGATTATAGAAGAGGAAAATTAAGTGTGCATAAAAAATTCAATGAAGCTATTGCCATTTTAGCTGGTGATTCACTTCATGATTTAGCATTTGAAATTTTATCAAATAAAAAAACATGTGATGATCCTAAAATCAGAATTTATCTTGTAAACGAATTATCAAAAATTATTGGTTCTCTAGGATTGGCAGGAGGTCAATCTTTAGACCTTTCATTTGAAAATAAAAAAATAAATAATAATAAAATCATAAAAATGTATAAAATGAAAACTTCCTCTCTATTTAGTTTTTGCAGTTCATCTCCCTTTATAATCGCTAAAAAAAATAGTTATGAGATTAAATTTGCTAAAGATTTTGGAAATTTATACGGATTAATTTTTCAAATACTTGATGATATTTATGATGAAACAGAAAATTTTAAAAAATTAGGAAAAACTCCTGGGAAAGATAAAAGACAAGGAAAAAGTACTTTGATATCAAATATTGGAAAAGAAAAAGCAATTATCTATTGTAATAATATTATAAATAATTTCAAAATTAAAAATAAAAAATATTTTGATAAATGGAGTATTTTGGATGAATTATTACTTTATAATTTTAATAATTTAAAAAATAAATTTTAAGAAAAATAATTTTTAGTTATATAAATACTTAATGCAGAGGAACTGCCTGTTATAAATCCTCCCCATAGCATGTCGACAATAACGACATTAATTGACCAATTCTTTATAAATGCCATATTAGTCAAATTATATGTACCATAAGCTACAACTCCAAATATAATTCCAGTCCACAATGCTTGCGTTACTGAAAAGCTATCCAATGCAGGTCTTAAGACTAATATCGCCAAACCTATTACATACATAATATAAAATAGAGCCCCAGCTGATAAATTTGGTTTTTCGTTCATGGGAATGCCTTGTAAATTAGGTATATAAAAATTTTTAACTGAAAGTGAAAGCCATATAATATCAGCAATTAGAAAAATAAGAGAGGCAAAAACAAAAGAAATTAATAAAATTTTCATTAGTTTGTAATATATAGTATAATTATAAATAATTACAAAAAAA